>Ga0115002_10001899_pt1 | contig 27983 bp, 24 predicted proteins | sample ArcticOcean_MG_C_8_FD_89576 | JGI IMG/M metagenome (GOLD analysis project Ga0115002, IMG submission 89576) | Marine microbial communities from western Arctic Ocean - ArcticOcean_MG_CB11_86 | ecosystem: Environmental > Aquatic > Marine > Oceanic | place: Arctic Ocean: Canada Basin | collected... | reverse complement strand
TGAATAGACTGTTACTTCACCCTCCTTTTTTGCATCGTTTATGAGCTTTTCAGATGCCGCGTTTACTGTTAAAGGCACCATCACCCCGATGCTGATTGCCGCCGTGGCAATAGCAGGTAAAAACATTCTTCTTATCTTCATAATAAACTCCTGTGTTTGGTTAAAAAATATATCCTAAATATTAGGAATTCGAAATCACTAAGTCAAGTTATTGTTGACTTAGTGATTTGGGACCATCTTTCGGAGTATTTAGGCATAAATGGGTCTATACACTCTATGTGTTTTAGGGCCGGGCCAGTGCTTCGAAAAGGTTTAAGAGCTTACTGTAACTCCCGTGAATACGTAAATCCTGAGTGTTTCTGAAAAGCTATTTTCTAACTGATCACAAAACATGAAGAGCACAGAAGCATGTTCCGAAAATACCTAACTCAGCGATGTGACTTGCGCTTGGAACTTAGTTTGGTACAATTTCCGGAAGGAGTAATAATCACTCCTAAGGTTGCTGAAAGTAGCATAATAAAAAATCAGAGACTGAAGGAAATTACAATAAATAACTCATTACAGTGCAGCCAGAATATTTTTTGACCAAAACAGAAGATTATGGTTCCAATTATAGATTTTAGCAGTTCAACATTTGAAAAACAGAAGGAAGAAGCATATATCACCTGCGGATTTGCGGTATTCACAAATGTATATGATTCCTTGTTGAGTGAGTTTTGGGATTGACAGCAGATAATGGAAGAGTTTTTTAAGCAGAAAAATGAGACAAAAATTAAGTACAAATATAGTGGAGTGGAAGATAATCTAGGCTATAACAGTTTTGAAAAGGAGCGTTTGAAGCCAAACAAGCCGGGTGATTTGAAGGAATCATTCAATTGGGTTTCACCAGTCAGAATACAGGATAAGTACTGGCCGCCAGAGATTCCAGAATTCAAACCCTTAGCTCAGAAAATTCTACGCATCACAAATCTGCTTTCCCTCGATTTTATGTACAAGTTTGAAAAATTTTTGAGCTTACCTAAAGGCTGGTTGGTTGAGAATCACATTGATTGAGCTTCCACGATCAGGATCATAAAATATCCCTCTCACAAAGGTGAAATAAAGCAGGAGCAGCTCAGAGGTAATGAACACACAGATTATGGTTCAATCACCTTGCTCTGGAGATTTGATGATGTATCAGGACTTCAGGTTTTTGATAGAGGAAAGGACGGATGGTTTGATGTACCAATCGTTGAAAATTCGATAGTTGTGAATACAGGAGACATGTTTCAAAGATGGAGCAATGACAAATTTAAGTCTACGCCACACAGGGTAGTGAATGCGGACATGAATCGAACTAGATATTCAATGCTTTATTTTGTTGATCCAGGCTGGGATGTGATCATCAACAACCTGATGAACGAAGCAGACAAATATCCGCCTATTAACGCTTACGAATATCTCAAGTGGCGGCTGGCTCAGTCTTATACAGATGAAAGTTACGTGCAGAATGAAGAGGTCAATAACGAAGGTGTTCAACATCTTCCAAATTACTAGGCTCAGTTAGAATATTATTAATAAAGTGATTCCGTATTTTTGAAACCACGAACTATCAACTGAGTGCTCAAAGCTGAATAATCCCCCGTTAATTTTAAGCTCATCTATCCTACAAACAATATGAAAAACTCTATGCCTGAACTGGAGCGTCCAGCGTTTTCAGTGCAAAATTTAATACCGCTGCTGGAAGAGCACTACGGGCTTTGCTGTACACTTGAAGAACTTCCGGGAGAGAGGGACCGTAATTATCTGGCTCAAGAAAAAAAGGGTGATACTTACGTTTTGAAGATTTCAAATGCCTGTGAAACTCTCGAATTTTTGCAGGTTCAGAATGTTGCGCTTGAACGTTCCGCAAAACTGCTTGAACAGGGAAGAATTCCTCAAGTGTTTCCTAACAAAAATGGAGAGTCACTTTCACGTGTCATTTCCGCAGATGGCAGTCAGCACTGGATGCGTCTGGCGCACTATGTTGATGGACTTCCGATGGCGGAGTACCGACCTCATACCAGAGACTTTTTGCTGGAACTTGGTGGAATGTGCGGAACCGTGACAAAGGCGCTTCACGAAATTCCCGCACCTCCTCCTTCAAGTACGTTGCTTTGGGAGATGCATAATGTGCAGGAAACTCTGGAAAAATATATGCCCTGGATCAAGGATGAAAAACTGCTTGGCTGGGTCAAAAAGTCACTCGATTTATACAGTCGGACAATCAAAGCTCTGGAATCAAAATTAAGGCGTGGCTGGATTCATAATGACTTCAATGATTACAATGTTCTGGCTGTACCAAAAATCAGCGGAAATCCAGATTTAGGATTGATCGATTTTGGCGACATGACACATTCCTACCTTGCGGCTGAACCTGCTGTAGCCTGTGCTTACGCGATGCTTAACAAGCCCGATCCGCTTGAGGCAGCGGCCCTGCTAATACGCGGATTTCATCAGCACTTTCCGCTTGAGGAAAAAGAGCTTGAAATACTGTTTCCGATGATAAAGATGCGTCTGTGTCTTAGTCTAACTCTTGGCGCATTTCAACAGCAGAATGATCCTGAAAATGAATATCTTGGAATCAGCCAGAAACCCGCCCGTGAATTGCTGGAGCGCTTACAGGAAGTAAATCCGCGCTATGCGCATTATCTTTTCAGGGACGCCTGTAATATGGAAGCATTTCCCGGTTCGTCTGCATTCCGAAACTGGTATAAAAAGGCGGGGGGTTCGTTTCATGGCCTACTGGGAGAGCCGCTTAATCCTGAAAATACGGCTGTGCTTGATCTCAGTGTAGGCAGTTCTCTTTCAGCAAAAACGGAGGGCGTTTCACTGGAAAAACAAGAGGACATTCTTGATGAATATTTACGAGAAAATAATGCAGAGATTGGAGTTGGAAAATATGCAGAGGTCCGTTCATTCTATACTGCAAAAGAATTTCTGAATAACTCAATTGATGGTGAAGAAAAGAGAACAATACATCTTGGAATTGACGTTTTTGCACCTTCCGGAACTTCCATTTATGCGCCAATTGATGGTGTAGTACACCAGCTTCAGGATAATCAGAGTGAACTTGATTATGGACCTACGGTGATCCTCAGGCACAAATTTACGGACGTTCCGGAGTTTTACACTCTTTATGGTCATTTGGGCCGTGATTGCCAAAAACAACTGGAAATTGGACAAGTGATCAAAGGTGGAATGCAGCTGGCTAAAATCGGAAACTCAAACGAAAATGGAGGTTGGCTTCCACACGTTCATTTTCAACTGATCCTAGACTTGTTTGATTTTAACGGTAATTATCCCGGAGTCGCGCTGCCTTCCAGAAAAAATGTCTGGAGCAGTATTTGCCCTGATCCCGGTTTGATACTGGGGCTTGACGGCGAAAGCACGGCGGAGGAAATTGATTCCGGAAAACTGTTAAAACGCCGTAATAATGTTTTTGGGCCCTCGCTGAGTCTTTCTTATCAGGATCCGTTAATAATTGTTCGAGGTCAGGCTCAGTCGCTGATTGACTCCAGAGGACAATTTTATCTGGATTGCGTCAACAATGTGGCTCATGTAGGACACTCTCATCCAGACATTGCAAAGGCGCAGAGCAATCAGGCTTATGTTTTGAACACCAATACACGTTACCTGAATCCGCTCAATATTGAGTATGCGGAACGTCTTTGCTTGCTGTTTCCGGAACCTCTCGATACCTGTTTTCTGGTTTGTTCCGGAAGTGAAGCCAATGAACTGGCAATGCGGATTGCAAGTACAGTCAGCGGTCAACAAGATATGATTGTGCTTGAGGATGCATATCACGGTAATACAAGGGCGAATATTGATATTAGCCCCTACAAACACAACGGTCCTGGAGGAAAGGGCGCGCCGGAATGGGTGCATGAAATTCCAATGCCTTATTTGTATCGGGGTCTGCACAGGGATCCTCAAACTGCCGGAAAGCTTTATGCGGATGAGGTCGAAAAAATTTGTGAAATACTTTCCGCACAGGGAAGAAAACCATCAGCGTTTATCTGTGAATCGATGCTGGGCTGCGGTGGGCAAGTTCCTCTTCCTGAAGGGTTTCTGCAACAGTCCTACCAACATGTGAGACAGCACGGAGGACTCTGCATTGCCGATGAAGTCCAGGTAGGTTTTGGACGTGCCGGGAAGCATTTTTGGTCATTTGAACTGCAGGGTGTGGTTCCGGACATAGTCACTCTCGGCAAGCCGATAGGCAACGGACACCCTCTGGGCGCGGTTATTACTACACGGAAGATTGCGGAAGCATTCGCTAACGGGATGGAATATTTCAACACATTCGGAGGAAATCATGTTTCTTGCTCAGTGGGCATGGCCGTACTGGATATAATGGAAAAAGAAGGTCTCAGACAAAATGCACTGGAAACAGGAAGCTGGCTGAAAGAAAAACTGGAAGCACTGAAAGAATCTTTTCCACTGATTGGAGATGTACGCGGGGAAGGATTTTTTATGGGAGTTGAACTGATTCTTGATTCTGAATCCAGAGAACCAGCACCGCTTCAGGCTGACTACGTTGTAGAAAGAATGAAATCACGGAAGATTCTGCTCAGTACTGAAGGACCGGGACATAACGTGCTGAAATTTAAACCACCCATGGTTTTCAACCAGCGTGACGCAAAGCATCTGCTATCAGAACTGGAACAGGTGCTGGACGAAAGCCCATTGCAGAAAAATCTTAAATTTTAAATCACCAAACGAAAAAGTATTGCTATCGGAGGGATAAGTACTGAATACATTACATATCCTCCCTGTTTCAAACAGCAGTGACCTTTTCACTAACTAAATGATTTTGTTGAACTTGTAATTGATCTTAAAGATTATCATTACCTGCTGATCAACTGATTTAAAATGCTCACTCATTACGAAATCTCTTATAAAATTAATTAAACGTCGTGATTCTTCTAATCTTTGAAATTCAGATATTTGTTATTCAGAGCAAAATAACAAACTACGACAAAAGACATTTTCCCAAAGAGGACACAGAGAACAGTTTTTTTAAATAGATTGTAAATTTTCATTTGCAGAGATGTTCATGTGCTGGTAAAATTACTGGTATAATATTTGCTTTCCTAATATTATTTTAATTTACCAGCAAAGATAAAACATGGAACAGCATAAACTTACAGAATCAGCGGTCAAAAAGGCTGTACCAAAAACTAAGCAATTCAAGTTATCCGATGGCGGAGGTTTGTATCTGCTGGTTCATTCAAACGGTTCAAAATACTGGAGATTTGATTTTAGATTCAACGGTAAACAGAAATCATCTTCTCTAGGAGTCTGGCCTGATGTTACACTGGCAGTAGCCAGGATCAAACGGGCTCAGGCAAAAATGAAAATAAAGGAAGGTGTAAATCCCATTCAGGAAAAAAAGGAGAAAAAAATTTTACAGTTTGAGCAGGCTCATGAAACTGTAGAAAAGCTGGAGATACCAATACCTCAGCAAACTTCTCAGGAGGAGGAAATTGAACAATCTCCGCAATCACCAGAAAAAAACACTAAATCGGCTGTTACTTTGCTCAAGTTATATGTTTATCCTGAGCTTGGAGAAAAACCTGTTTCTGAGCTGGGTAAAGAAGATGTGACGGCAATTCTAAAAAACGTATACTGGAGCAGGAAAGAAGTATTTCAAATTGTTTGGGATCTTTATCCGGATTATCCTCTTGTACAGTTTGGAGTTCTGTTTATTTTGTTATTTGCGGCAATGGATTTCTTATCGGCTTTGGTTACTACCGTTTCGTTTTTCATCATAACAGTTTGTGTTACGATTGGAATTAACGTTTGGAATGATAAAAGTGATGATTCAGTTTAATATCGCTACTGCTGTTTAATCTAACATCACACAAACTGAAAGCAGTAATAAAATTGCTTAATAGAGTCAATCAGTTGTAGCCAAATCAGTCAAAAAAGAAAACGCGTTATTTCAATCAGCAGTAGTCGCTTAGATAACAACCGTCTTCGAAATGGCTGAAATACTGATCTACAAGTGGGTGATGTACAGGTTGGGGTGAAATATCTTCTTCAAGGTTTTGTTCTGCCACATAAGTCATGGTGTTCGACTGATGGACCAGCACATGATACCAAGGTTTATCTCGCGGAGGTTTGCTTTTAGCCATTTCGCGGTACCATTCTTCTGATCCCTGAAAGTCTGCGTCAACGTCGATGATGACCCCGCGGTAATCAAAACGGAGATGATGGATGATTTGACCAATGCTGAATTTGCAGAAAGTGTCCATTTGATTTGCTTTAAGGAAATATCTTAGAATTTAAAATGGTGTTTTTTAAAAATTACTTTTTACGGTAAATTGAATTCAGAAACGTCTTAGCTTCAGTCCAACTGAATCAACTGCTCCAAAGCCTCATAAGGCTGTGCTCCTACAAGCCCCCGGTTTCCGGAAACGAAAGTCGGTACTCCGGTTACACCAAACTCGTGCGCACGCTGCCAATCCGTGTCTACGGCATTCCGGAAGAGGCGCTCTTTGATCACACCTTCCCCAACTTCACGGGACAGTCCTGCGGCCTCAGCTGCGTCCAGTAGGACTTCAGGTTCGGCGAGGTTTTGCCCCTTTACGAAATACGCCTCAAAGAGTTTCCGGTTCAGCACTTCCCCTTCCGGAAAGGATTCGCCCCACTTTGAGAGTTCCTGCGCGAGTCTGCTGTTATAAGTGTGGGTGCGACTTCCGTAAGGCAGTTTCTCCTCTGCCATTAAACCCGACATGCGCTGCTTCATCGCCTCAATGTCAGCGCCTCGTCCTTGAAACAAATCTTCCAGTGAAAGTCCAGCATCCGGAGTATCCGGATGCAGCGGAAAGTGTGTCCAGTGCACTGTCAGTCCGTATTTTTTTTTCAATCGTTCGACACGCCCGGTGACGAGGTAGCACCATGGTCAGACGAAATCGCTGAATATTTCCAGTACTTGGTTCATTTCCATTGATATGATAATTAAAGGTTCACGATACTTAATTCTACAATGTATTAAATCAATAGGCCCATTACATTTGTCATCCCTGACTTGATCCTGGATCCAGCACATCGCTCTGGATGGGAACAAAAACGAAGTCAATAATTTTCAATGAATCCACTACCTTCCCTCAATAATTAAACCAACCGTTTAGATCATATGAAATTCCGGAGCCGGAAAAGCCCTCCACAGCCAAAACAAATCCGGTCAGAATAATCCCCAATGCAGAACCGATTACGTTCTGTGTAGCGGCATAGCCCATCACTTTGGTGGGTTTGTGGATCAACTCATGAAAATTGATGGACTCGTCCACCTGTCGCAGCAAAACCTTGGCATGGCTGATTTGTTTGAACTCCAGTATCTTGTCCGCATTTTCAGCGTCCAACAATTCTTTTTCCAGAAAAAACAACTCCTTCTGCACCTGATCGCGCTGGATTGAACTGAGCGCTTGCAGTTTGGTCGCTTTGGAGATGGCAAAAACGCAAACAGCAGAAATGAAAAACACGATGATAATCAGTAGCCAGATAGTGGAGACATGATGCCGCATCTGTGTCCAGGCAATCACATTCAGAAACAACACACATAAAATCGCGTAGCTGAGCAGAATAGAGGTATAGCCCTGGATACGCAGGTAAAAGGTTTCGCCAAACGAACGCAGCGTTTTGCGGCAGATCATCCAGGCAAAGACATTCGCTGGCTTCTTTATGTCAATGTAAACATACGGATCATTTGGGTCTGCAGGGCTGGATTCCTCCTGCTCGTTTTTTATACCGTCATTGTCCTTTTCCTGTGGATTAGGTCTATCAAACAATAACTCGCTCAAGCGAACGCCCGGATATTGGATCAACTTTCCAAGTTTTTTCAGCGTTGTAGCTCTTCTCTGGAAATCATGGGCGCATATCATTCCAAAGTTAAGATTACCTAAACTTCCAGCAAAAAATCCAATCAGGCAACCTATGAAGATGAAAACTTCCAATGATGATTCACCGAAAGCGTTCAGACCGTAATTCAATCGTATTAAAAATGTACTTAACATTATCACTAAGGCTGGTAATAGGAAGCATAAATTGTAAATCGAAGGGAATTTAAGATTGTAAACTGAACTCAGAATTTGATGCAGAATGAAACCAGAGGCGACTTCATCCTTTTCATTGTGTGGCGTTTCCGCCGTGAACAGTTCATCGGTGGGATGCTTCCGGAGCAGTCCGCTTATTCCCTTGTCAATTTTGAAGGAAACCCCTTGTAGGGCGACATCGTTTTCATCCATGGCGCAAATCAGTTCATCTTCAATTAAACCTGGGAAGTTCCCGGGGTTAGTCCAACCCGCTCCCACCAAACGGCGGCTGGTTTTTCCCTCAGTCCAGTGAGGCGCGGTGCGGTTGAGTTGTGCGTAATCTTCTGGTCGGTAGTAGCCATATTTGACGGAAACGATCAGTGCACGCAATGAGAAAAAAAGATAGGCCAATACAATCTGAAACAGATCAACATTTTGCACAAGACTCTCTGGTGCAAAAAACCTCAGCAATAGGGATAGTGTGATTATCCAGTAAATGGGATAAAAGAAGGCCCAGAAAAAAATATGATTGCCACGTGAATTGTGTTTCAGTGAACACACCAAAAGGCAACGGTGATTCATCACATGCCACGTTCTGGAAAATGAGCGCTCGATCAGCAAAACCACGAGGGGAGCGATCAACACCGGAGGCAAATTCTCGTAAAGCATGGTGGTCCAGAACTGTTTCCAGGAGAATTCGACCGGAGTGTGGAGTGTGTGTAATTTATCTTCCGGAATCGAACTTCGCAGCTTGGCCGCATCTAGGCTATTGGAAAACTGAGACAACAATTGTCCATCTTCCTCTTTTGATGGCCGCCTTTTATGGAGCTGTGATTTATTTTTATGGTGCTTAACTTCCGGAAACGGGGGTTCTGAGATTGTCTGAGTCATGCCAAATACTGTTAGTGTTTGTTTCAAATTGTATTATTATGAATTGATGGGACACGAAACTTAATTCAATAAAAGGACGTACATCATGCCCCCCCATGTCTTGTCATCTAGGACTTGATCCGGGATCCAGTCCAACGCTTTGTTTGAAAACATGTTTTGCGGCCTCACCCCTGGATTCCCACTTTCGAGGGAATGACAACAAATGGCACATCATACCTGTTTGTTCCGTCCCTAGATTCCCGCGTGCGCGAGAATGACAACTTTTTAGAAACTAAGGGGACACGAAACTTAATTCAAAAAAAAGACACACATCATGTTGCCATAATTCTTCAAGTCAGCAATAACGCTCAACTCCTACGATCTGCTCATCCGAGTAGCGATCTCCATGTGCAAAACCGACAGGCAAAATTCGTTCAATTTCCGCTCGGTCTTCATCGCTGAAATTAATTTCAGTAGCTCCCACCCACTCTTGTAGGTGCGCTGCGCTTCGTGTTCCGGGAATCGGCACAAGATGCTCTCCCTGCTCCAGAACCCAAGCCAGTGCGGCACCGGTTGTACTCCATCCACGGGAACGGGCAAAGTCCCGGAAAGCGGAAATCAATTTGCAGTTGGATGAAAAATTTGGCTCCATAAAACGCGGCATGTTTTTGCGGAAATCAGTTTCCGCGAAATTCACCGGAACCGGAAAAATATCCGTTAACATGCCTCTTGCCAGGGGTGAAAATGGCACAAAAGTTACTCCAAGTTCACGGCAGGTCTGCAGCATTCCCAGTTCTGGATAACGAGTCCAGAGCGAATATTCATTCTGCACGGCTGTCACAGGATGTACCGCATGCGCTCTACGCAGCGAAGAAGGGGCAATTTCCGAAAAGCCGAAACCGCCGATTTTGCCTTCGCTTTTGAATTTTGCCAATGTTTCCGCAACATCTTCAATCTCGATCGACCAGTCGCGGCGGTGAATGTAGTAAAGCTCCACCTGTTCAACCTTGAGTCGTTTCAGCGAACCTTCGAGTGCCCTGCGCAATGCTGGTTCAGAATTGTCATTTTCACCTCGCTTACCTCCAATTACGATTCCGCCTTTGGTTGCAATACTGAAGCGGTGTCCCCGTGACTGCTGATATTCGCCGATCAACTCTTCGGACAAACCCTTACCGTACATTTCAGCTGTATCCAAAAAAGTAATGCCCTGATCACTCGCCAAGTCTAGGCATTCAAAGCTTTCTGCTTTATTGGTCGAACCAAAAAATCCTGTAAAGCTCATGCAGCCGAGACCAATTGCTGAGACCTCATGGCCGTCAATTCCCAGTTTTCTTGTTTTCATATATTTGTCCTTATCATTAGACTAATTAAAGCAGTTGACGATTATATCTGATAATTTTCTTTCCACTCTCCGTATGTCATACCATAGACAATTTCTTTGGCGGAATCAACAGTGATTTCCTCACCGCGCTCTACAGCCTCTGCGGAATACCACTTGGCCAGACAGTTGCGGCAGAAACCGGAAAGATTCATCAGCTCAAGGTTCTGCACATCCTTGCGTGAATCAAGGTGACTCAGCAACCTGCGGAAAACGGCTGCTTCGATTTCGGTGCGTGTTTCTGTTTTCATTTATTTCCTTTTAATTAGAGGTGTTTGAATTTCGGGTCATTAAAATTCATTATTTTGTCATCCCGGATTTGATTCGGGATCCAGCAACGGACCGACTTGGCGTCATGCTTTTAATCTTCACTTCTGGATTCCCGTTTTATTGAGCAAGACGCTTTTCCGCATTTTCATGACTGACATCGCAGGCTTCACGGATAGTATCCAACTGGCTGTCATATTCAACAAGACAGAAAAGAAACTTCTTGCCTTTCCGTAGTCGATATTTGACAACCTGAATTTCTCGTTTGAGGTACTGATATGGTTTCAGTCCGGGGCGTGATTCGACTTCACTCTGCTTTTCAAAAACTTCCCAGCCTTGACGTTTCAACTCTAACACTCTCGGGATTTCCGCGGTCTCGTTTGCATAACTGAAATTCAGCTCAGTCCAGCAAAAAATAAGCAGGCAGACACTTGTAGTCACCAATAACTTTTTCTTATTCATTTCCTTTGTGTTTGTTGTGAGTCGTTCATGTAAAAAAAGGAATCGGTATTTTCCTCTGTTAATCAGTTAGCGCGTGCCTGTTATAGCCACTTTGCAGTTCTGTACGCAGAAATTCACCGTAAACTATGCTCTCGAACTGCTGTGGATTGTCAGGTGTAATACAACATGGCAGAGGTGACACTTTTGCGTTAATATTGGGTTCAAAGAAAAAGGGGCAGGAATAACGCTCTTTTCCGGAACTATTAATTACACGATGCGGAGTAGAAATAAATAATCCGTTGCTCCAGCGATGGAGCATGTCACCGAAGTTCATTACGAATGAATCCTTAACAAATGGCGCATTTATCCAATTACCCTGGGGATTTCTTAGCTGTAGGCCTCCGGTTTCATCCTGAGCAAGTATCGTAATACAGCCAAAGTCTCTGTGCGGTGCTGAACCGTACAGATCGCCCGGCGAATCAGGTGACTGTGGGGGATAGTGCAATAAGCGCAAAAATGTTGTTGGCGGTGCAAACTCTGCTGCAAAAGCTTCTACATCAGTTCTTAATGCTAAAGCAATTGTACGGCATATTTTGTGGCAGAGATGAGTAAGTTCATCAAAGTAAGAAATCATTGTCTTTCTAAACTGAGGTAATTCCTCTGGCCACAGGTTTGGCCCTGCCAGAAAATCTCCCATTTGCACAGCGGGATCATTCCGATTTGCTTCTCTCATCATTATGAATGACTCGCTCTGGTTGGGCTTTGTAATCACAGCAAGTTTGGAATTTTTGTCAGTTGAAGTGTTGATTGGTATAAATCCCCGATGAAGTTCATTAAGTTCGATTTTCATCTTTGCCTCGTAAGGCTGGGAGTGGAATTCAACAGAATTTTGAAATAGATTTTCGATCAGCATTTGAACCACACCGTGATTGACAATGTAAGCGAAACCGGCCGTTCCGTATGCTTTTCGTATCTGCCGAACGATTGACTCGATTCCAGGCCCATCAATTTGATCGATTTCAGCTATATCGATTATCGGAATTTGATCAAACGATATCATACACTCAATTAGACAATGATTTTAATCAGTAAAATTCTAGTGTGTCCAGATGAAACAGATTACGATTCTTTGAAAATTCTTAAAATGAACCTGGATTTTATTGGCAGCTTACAGGCATTTTAGTGTAAATGAAAAATTCAAGAATGAATACTGTACTAGCTTTTTCATTTTACCATTTTTCGATTGAGGTACGAAGATCGAGTTCAAATGTCCAGGACTGTGGCGACTGTTGATAAAGATGAACGTAACTGTCAACAATACCTTCGATTTTTATCATTCCATCTTCACCGAGTTTTTCAGCAAGTTCAGGTAGATGACGTTTAATCTTCTCTCCGGCTATGGCACCGTCAATTATAAGGTGTCCTACATGAATTCCCTGTGCTCCATATTCCTTGGCCATCGCCTGAGCAAGAGTACGCAATCCAGCCTTTGCGGAATTAAAGGCACCAAAATTGGCACGTCCCCGCAGAGAAGCACTTGCACCGGTGAAGAGCAGGCTTCCTTTACCGGACGGGACCATGCGACGGACTGCCTCTCGGCCAAATAGAAAACCTCCAAAGCAGCATGATTGCCAGCTTTTAAGGAAATATTCTGCATCCATATCGATGATTTGACCTGGATAATTGTTGCCGGTATTATAGATTGCTAGGTTCAGCCCACTGCCTGCTTTTTCAAAAAGCTGAATAACTTGCTCTTCATTTGTCGAGTCTGCGCAGACTGCTGTGGCTTTTCCTCCTGCTTGTTCAATTTCAACTGTCAACACGTCAAGTCTGGACTGAGTTCTGCTGGCGATAAAAACATGCATACCTTCTGAGGCAAAACGTTTAGCGAGTTGAGCTCCCAGTCCTTGCTCTGCTCCGACACCCATGATGATTGCTTTTTTCAAATTGCCTCCTTTGATTTATCTGATTCTGCTGCGAAATTTTTAAATAATTTATTGATTGTTTTCAAGGGGTCTCATTCTCAGTATTTTACCAGTGTCAGTTGAAAAATAAAGCCAACCTTCCTGACTTTCTACTAGGGCACGGATTCGTTCTCCAAGTCCTTCCAGCAGTCTTTCTTCGGCAACTGCCTTGCCAGCATTGTCAATTTCTACACGGTTCAGGTGAGTCAACTTTAAGGCACCGGATATCAAATTTCCCTTCCAGGCAGGAAAGGCTTTTCCGGAATAGACAATCAAACTTCCAGGTGCAATTGAGGGAACATAGAACTTGACGGGCTGTTCCATGCCTTCTTTTTCCGTACCTTCGCCAACTTGAACTGGACCCCAGTATTCCTTTCCGTAGGAAATAACCGGCCAACCGTAGTTACTTCCGGGCAGGATGAGATTTATTTCGTCACCTCCGCGGGGGCCGTGCTCAATTGACCAGAGACGCTGCTGATTTCTGTCATAGAACATTCCCTGGGGATTTCGGTGTCCATAGCTCCAGATTTCAGGCAGTACTCCAGTCTGATGTACAAAAGGATTATCTTCAGGGACACTGCCGTTTAAAGTTAAACGCAAAATCGATCCTGCGTGCGTGGACAAATTCTGAGCATTGGGACGTACGCCGCGGTCACCAACTGAGAAAAAAAGATGTCCCTTACCATCAAATGCAATGCGGCTCCCGAAATGTCTGCCGGTGCTGCTTGCAGAAAGGGTGACAAGCAGATCCTCTAATGCGACAAGACGCTTACCGTCCAGTTTAGCTCGTGCAAGTGCGGTAACACCATTTCCATTCTTTTCCTTGCTGTAGGTAAAATAAATCCAGTCTCCCGGTACAAAATCAGTAGGAACTGCAACATCCAGCAGACCTCCCTGTCCTGAATGCATTACTTTTGGTCCGCCTGAGATTCTGGTAATTACACCGCTTACGGTATCAAGAATTCCGATTTTTCCGTTTCGTTCGGTAAATAAAATTTGATCAGGACTTATAAAGACCATGCCCCAAGGGACACCGAGACCCTCCGTGATTATTTCTATCTGGAAAGATACGCCGCCGTCGCTTTTCTGTAAAATTGTTCCACCGGCTGCTACTTGAATCATCCAGCTGAATACAAAAAGTAGCCACAGAATTTTTTTCGAAAAACGAAGAAATTTATCCTGACCCTCACAAGGCAGATTGAAACGGTTGCTTTTCAGCCTATTTTCTTGGGATACGCCCCAGCATATAAAACTCATCATTTGGCCGCATACTTGTTAAATTCGCCATTCGATTGGATAACGCAAAGAAAGCTGAAATTGCCCCGGTGTCCCAGATATCCTCATCAGAAAAACCGTGCTGTCGCATTTTTTCATAATCAGCATCGTTGATCTCAGAAGACTTCAAAGCGACTTTGACTGCGAAATCAAGCATTGCTTTCTGCCTTGGAGTGATGTCCGCTTTCCGGTAATTTGTCGCAATTTGATCTGCAAGATTTGGATTTTTTTCACGAATACGTACAATCGCACCGTGGGCTACAACACAGTAGGTGCATTGATTGAAACCCGAAGTGGCCACTACAATCATTTCGCGCTCGCCCTTTGTAAGGCCGCTTTCTTTTTCCATTAAGGCGTCGTGATACGCAAAAAACGCTCTGAATTCATCCGGACGGTAAGCCAGCGCCAGAAAGACGTTTGGCACAAATCCGGATTTTTCCTGGACTACCATGATTCTTTCATGGATGTCTTGGGGTAAATCTTTTAGTTCAGGAACTGGAAAACGGCTGATAGGTTTTGCTGACATTAGTTTTGCTTTCGTCTGTGGCTTAGTTGATCAATGATTGCAGATCTTCGGGAACAAGTGATCTGCTCCGGAAAATCACTTTAGCCGTTTAGCTTAACCGTAATATATTCTGCATGAAAGCTAAAAAAAGCGTTACAGATTTATGCTTTGTTACGGTTGCGTAATGCGGTCTGTAGTGAAAGGTAACCGGTGAGGATACCGTCTTCATAGTTGAAAAGCGAGTCGGTGGAGAGTTCCGGAAAATCTTGGGGGTTACGGATGTCTTCCGGAGTTGCGTCGGGGATAATTTCGCGTGCGATTTTGAGAACTTTGATCTGCTGATGCTTGATCATTTCCTCAAGCAGTTGATTTATTGATAATTTTTCATTTGGCATTTCGCTTTTAGCAAACAGCTAACCTTCCATACCGTCTCTGGTCATCAAGCGTAGTTTGGCACGTAGCTTGAGGATTGTTTTTGTTCGTATTTGCGACACCCGCGATTCAATAACTCCGAGGATTTCACCGATTTCCTTCAGGTTCATTTCTTCCTGATAATACAGTGAAAGTACCAACTGTTCACGCTCTTCAAGTTCAGCAACCGCATCTGCGAGTTTGTTCTTCATCTGCTGCATCGAAAGCAGAACGAATGGATCCTTCTCTCCGGGTTTGGCGAGAATTTCCAGTAAACTGACGCTGTCTTCCTGGTTAGAATGTGCTTTAAATTCTTCTATGGAAATTAAAGGTGTCGGGCTGGCTTTGAGGATAAACTCATGATACTCTTCCAGACTCATTTCCAAATGCTCAGCCATTTCCTGGTCACTCGGCTCACGTCCATATTCAAAGGTCTGGCTGCGCCACGCTTTACCCCACTCATTGGTGGCGGCACGCACAGACCGAGGTACCCAGTCCATGGAACGTAGTTCATCAAGGATTGCACCCTTGATGCGAAATTCTGCGTATGTTTTAAATTTGACATCCCGGGTTGGGTCAAACTTGTCAACCGCATCAAGGAGTCCAATCATGCCGACCTGATACAGCTCTTCATGATCCACTCCCGGAGGAAAGCGGGCGGCCATTCTGGTTACCACGCGTTTAACCAGAGGCGCATATTTAATGAGCTGATCTTCTCTACTCTGTTGAGTTTTTTCGTTATATGGGTTTTTCTTGGTGGGCATGGTTTCTATTCATTTCTCATGTTCCGGAAATGTTCAGCAGTAAATCAACTAAACGTTCCCTTGAGGCAACTTCAAGATCATCAGGAACTTTCTGACCTAACGTCAAATAGGAGAGCGGTTTTTTGAAACGAATAGCATGGTTGAAGAGGGAGCCGTAAGTGGCGCTTTCGTCGAGTTTTGTGAAAATAATACTGTCAATCGGCATACAACCGAATTTCCTTGTGACTTCTTTCATGTCAACGTCTTTGCTTGTCGCGCTCAGTACGAGTGTGTTGTGGATACGTCCGCGTTCGTCAAAAATTTCACGCATTTCAAACAGTTGTGCTTCATTATGCTGAGAACAACCGTCGGTGTCAATAATGATTGAATCATAATCTTCATAACTGTTGATAAGCCGGTTCAGCTCTGCTTTATCTTTAACAACACTAAATGGGACTTTGATCAGTTTGGCGAAAGCACGAAGTTGTTCCGCGGATGAGCGGTGGTTCGTATCAACAGAAATCAGCGCCACTTTACGTTTGTATTTCCGCATTTGTTCAGAGGCGATCTTAACGAGAGTGGTTGTTTTTCCGACTCCGGTTGGTCCCAGTAATGCTACTATTCTTTGCGAAGTTTTAAGACCCTCGAGACCTCTGGTGATTTTAATTATTTTCATCAACATACGGGCCAGGAAAATTTTCACATAAGCGAAATTTTCAAGATCCTCTTCAGTCATGTTACGCTGCGCTTCCATAACCAGACGGCGTGCGAACTTTTCTTCCAAACCACTGAATTTCAATTGCTGATATAATAGCAGCAGATTTTCAGGCAGATCCGGATCACTGAGGTTACCTGTTCGTGAAGCTAAAATATGCAGCATGTGCCGCATTTCTCCAAGTTCGTGTTTCAGTTCACCGACCAGATGATCGTCAAAAGCATTTGACTGTGAGCTCAAATCTCCTAAAGTCAGTCGAATTCCCTGCAGCTCTTTTTGTATCGGCAGCATCATGTTCCGTGTTTGATCTACAACCGAAAGCGCAGAAAATTTCTGAGGTTTCATGAATGTATCGGCCAGAGCGTTTTCAGCAGAATCTGTACCGCCGCTGTATGCTTCAAGTGCTTTTGTGACTTCTACTTTTGGGGCAGCGCTGTTTTTTTTCTTTTCACCGGCAGCAGCAGTTACCTCCAACATTGTTTTGCCGAACATTCCAAAAGCTCCCTTGCCTTCTTTTACCTGACGTGTAGAAACGATCAGAGCGTCTGGCCCTAGATCGCGTTTGATGAATTTCAAAGCTTCTTTGATATTATTGACGCGGTAGCGCTTGAGATTCATAAGATTGTTTTTTAACAGATTTGGTTTTGAGTTTAGAGTTGATTTAACTACTAAGCAGAAACTCAATATTTATTTGCTTAACCGCTTAGTTCAACTACGCCGAGTGCTTCAATACGGACATCCTGTGCTACTTCGTTATGAGAAAGTACCACAAGATTAGGAATGAAACGCTCAACCAGTTTTTTAACATGCGGACGAATTAGTGGTGAACAAAGCAACAGCGGTTGATAATTGTTGATCGTAAATTGCTCCATCATCCCATCGATACCATTTATGATCGCCTGTGCCATGTTAGGATTCAAGCCTAGATATGCACCTTGACCAGAATCCTGGATTGCGGAGGCAATTTGATTCTCCAAATCCTGGTTCATTGTAATCAGGGGCAGCATCCCGTCCGGTGTTTGATATTGTCTGGTTATCTGCCGTGAAAGACTCTGACGTACGTGCTCTGTGAGCAAATCAGGATCTTTGGTGATTGGAGCAACATCCGCCAGTGTCTCAAGAACCGTATGCAGGTCACGGATAGATACGAGTTCTCTGAGTAAATTCTGCATAACTTTTTGCACAACTCCTAATGATACCAGTGATGGGATCAATTCTTCAACAACTTTTGGCTCGGACTTGGCGTGAGAGTCGATAAGTTTCTGGGTTTCCTGTCGTCCGATAAATTCAAATGCATGATTTTTCAGGACTTCTGTCAGGTGTGTGGCCAAAACAGTGGGAAGATCAACAACTGTGTATCCGGCAAACTGAGCACGTTCCTCATCTTCCTCTGCAATCCAGATTGCCGGCAGACCAAATGCCGGTTCAACTGTGTCAACGCCCGGTATTTCTTCATCAACATCTCCGGTTTTCATGGCAAGGTGGTGTCCCATCATCAATTCATTACGGGCAATCTCAATACCTTTGATCGTAATTGAATATTCACCAGGAGAAAGTTCAAGATTGTCTTTGATGTGCAGCGGGGGGACGATGTATCCGTAATCAATGGCAATTTGCCTGCGGATAGCCTTGATCCGTTTCAGCAGCTCACCATCCTGTTCCTCATCCACCAGCGGAATCATGCCGTAACCCAGTTCCAGGCCAAGGATGTCAATCGTGAGTAGCGATTCAATATCTTCTGGCTCTTCACTCAATTCTTTCTGAAGACGTACCTGTTCATCCTGGTGTTCTTCCGCAGCCATATTCACATTGGAACGTTTACTCGTTTGCGCCAACGTGAAAGTGCCAAGTGCCAACAATAGAAACGGTACGATCGGCATACCCGGGATTAATGAAAAAGTAACAAGAACAGCGGAAACCACATACAATGCCTGAACATTGCTGAAGATTTGTTTTTGTAAATCGACAGAAATTTTATTCTCACCGGAAGCTTTGGTGACGGCAATACCTGCTGCGATTGAAATTATCAGTGCGGGAATTTGCGAGACGAGCCCATCTCCAATGGTTAAAGTCGCGTAAGCGTCAAAAGCATCTCCGGCAGACATATCGAACTGAGTTATTCCTACCAGTAGTCCGCCTAAAATATTAATTGAGGTGATAATCAAACCCGCAATTGTGTCACCGCGTACAAATTTGCTGGCACCGTCAAGTGCTCCAAAATAATCCGATTCACGCTGAATAGTTGAACGGCGCTGACGGGCGTCGTCTTCATCTATCAGTCCCGCGTTTAAATCAGCATCAATCGCCATCTGTTTCCCAGGCATGGCATCCAAAGTAAAACGTGCGGCAACCTCAGCGATACGTCCTGTACCTTTGGTGATGACAACAAAATTGATGATAACCAGAATCAGGAAGATGATGATTCCAACGATCTGATTTCCACCTACTACAAATTCCCCAAAAGAATTGATGATCGATCCCGCTGCTCCTGGTCCCTGATGTCCTTCTAGTAATATAAGCCTCGTGGAGGCAACATTAAGAGAAAGTCTGAAAATTGTCGCGATGAGCAGTACAGAAGGGAATGAGGAAAACTCGAGTGAACTTTCCGTAAATAAAGCAACAAAGAGAATCAGTACTCCTACTGTGATGCTTAATGCAAGGAGTAAGTCGAGAACTAAAAGTGGAAGTGGTACCACCATTATCAGGAGTATTGACATCACGCCTATGGCGAGAACGATGTCAGACTTTCTGACTATATTATTTATAGGTAAGCTTGCTGCGGCCACTGGTCATCCATTACCAAAAGGTCGTTAAAAAAATCCGCGTTTCAAAAACGAAACGCACGGGTCTGCCTCCTGCAAATAATGCTCCAAAAACAAAATTTGGAAAATATTACAGCTATCTACTGAGGATTAGTTTTGAAAGTGGCAGGACTGCAAAAAATTTATCTCTTCCGGAGCCTGTAAACAAAGGCCAGTATTTCCGCAATTGCTTTATAAAATCGTTCTGGGATGTCTTCACCGATTTCTACGTTTGCATATAAATCACGTGCTAATTCTGGACGTTCGAGGATGGGGACATTATTTTCCCGGGCAATTGTACGCATCCGCAGGGCCATGTGATCCGCACCTTTTGCGGTAACTTCAGGAGCTGCCATCACATCACGGTCATAAAGCACAGCAACTGAGAAGTGAGTCGGATTGACGATCAGCGCGTCTGCTTTCGGCACTTCCTGCATCATCCGCGCGTTTGACATTTCGCGTTGTATCTGACGAATTCTGGCTTTAAGCTGCGGGTCACCTTCTGTTTGTTTTGTCTCTTCTTTGACCTCTTGTTTGGTCATCATCATTTGTTGTTCATGATGCCAGCGTTGATAAAAATAATCGAAAATTGCAATTGCCACCAGCGCGAGAACGATCTTTCCCGCAATTTCCGCGACAACGGTAAAATTGTATTTGAGAATTGCCTCCGGAGTTGAAACTGAAAGTCCGTTCAATTCTGAGATTTTATCCATGTAAGTTAAATAACCGACAAATCCGACAATAATCATTTTTGCCATACTCTTGAGAAATTCGGCCAGGGACTGTGATGAAAAAAGACGTTTGATTCCGGTTAAGGGACTTAATTTGCTGAATTTAGGAGAAATGGCTTTGAAAGTGATCTGCACACCAACTTGTATTACAGAAGCAAAAATAGCCACAAAAACAATAACAGCAATAAATGGTGTGAACGCGGGGAGCAAGGTGGTGAGAATTTCTCCGGTCAAGGCATAAACACTGTTGATAGACAACTCATCAGCAAATACCATCTGTCGGAAAATTCTTGTCATGAGTTCCCGAAATGAATCGAGGATAAGAGGACTTGTGGCCACCAGCGTGAGTACGATTCCTGCCAACAAAGCCGCAGAGGATAGTTCTTTGCTGAAGGCGACTTGCCCTTCTTCGCGCGACTCCCTGCGTTTTTTCTCAGTTGGAGCCTCAGTTTTTTCCTGACCTTGTTGTTCTGCCATTGATTTTCAAGAAAAAAGTGTTTTAATTAATTTACCGCGTAATGCGGCTGCGGATTCAAAATCCACCGGCTATTTTGGAGCGGGGTCATGTCAACCACAAAGAGAAATCTTAATGATATAAAAGCAGTTTTATATGTAAGATTTATCGCTACACTAGAAATGACATAAATTTAGAGCCTTTACGGTTTCATCATCTTTTATTTAATTGCCTTAACCGCTTAACAGTTTAAGCACACTAAATAATTGTGTGTCAAACTTCTCAAACATCTGGTGAACCGCTTGTCCATAAAAGGGCATACCAAAAAGCAGAAACAAAAATCCGAGTAATAAGGTCAGTGGAAAACCAACCACAAAAACCTGAATTTGCGGAACCGAGCGTGCCAGCAGGCCGACAATAGCATTAGCGAGAAAAAGGGCTACTATCAGTGGTGCGCCGATTTGTAAACCAATGACAAAAATACTTGCAGAAAGTTCCGTCAGTTTTTCAACCAGCGGCTGGCTGACTCTTGCACCTCCAGGAGGAAGAACGGAGTAGCTTCTGACGAGAGCCTGAATAACAATCAGGTGACCGTCCATGGCTAAAAAAATGAGTGTCGCAGTCGTGCTTTCAAATCTTCCCACTACGGAAACCTGCTGCTGTGATTGCGGATCAAAGACGTTGGCCATGCCGAGACCCATTTGAAAGCCGATGACTGTTCCGGCGAATTCGACTGCCGAAAATAAAAATCGGCCGATCATACCAAGTACCAATCCAATCAGCAGTTCACTCGCGATCAGAACAATATAATGGTCCGGACGATCAGGAAAAACTTGTATCGTAGGAATGAAAGGGTAGAGGATCAGCGCCAGCATCAGACTCAACACAATCTTTACTTGAGGTGGCGAAACTGAACTGCCGAAAATAGGCGCGGTAGAGATTATTCCGCTGACACGAACCAGTACCAAAATAAAGGCCAGTAACTGGCTGGCGTCATAATCCAAGAGATTAGCCATGCTGCTCCGGAATTAGAAACTGTAAATTCAGGTACCGTTTTTCGTAACTAGTTTTAATCAACACACTTAATTCAACTGGAATCGGTTTCCGTGAGTTCCTCTGAGATGTTAGCTTGAAGGCTGCATCTATTCTAATCCACGGTTCCGAAGTGAACTTAAATAATTATTCGTCACTTAAAACTTGACTGGAGTAGTCTGCACGGGAAAAAGCATTTTGCGCGAGACGGCTGCGTTCCTGAGTTGACTGGCAATTGATACACATACGGGTCAAAGGTACTGCCAGCAGTCGTTTTTTGGAAATGTTTTCTCCGCACTCTTCGCAGTAACCGAAGTCATCAGACTCTATGCGTTTAAGAGCATTTTCAATTCCTTTAAGTCTGGCCTGCTCCCGATCCTGTAGTAAAAGGTCTAACTCACGCTCCTGTTCTTCTACAGAAGAATCAATGGAGTCGCCGATGTCACTGTGTATTTTGTTTTGTTTACCTGTTTTTTCCCGGATGTCCGCAAGAAGGACCTCTTTTTCTTCTAATAACAGGCGTTTGATTTCTTTCATGATTACTTGTCTTTCCTATATTTTATGTTTTATGTCAGCCAACTATTCTAGTTGCATAGACAAATTTAAGCAAATCCCAACTGCAAAATCAAATCCAATTACATCTTTTTTTCAGATATAAAGCAAAACCTGCCAAAATAGCTTTCGGATTTTCAGAGAATGATACTGATTCAACGTGGGTTCTCAGGCAAATACAAAGTTTTGAGCAATTATAAAGTGTGAAGACAAAGTAGAAAATGTCTAAAAAGTGTAGCTGCGAAAATCGACAAAGTCAGTATTCAAGTCATCGACTCTTTCATCCGCTTTCGGGCATATTTCAAATTCCTGATCGCTCCAGGCATGTGGGGGTTAATACCCAAAGCTGTTTCAAAGGACTCGACTGCGCCTGACCAATCTTCCTGAACCATTCGTATCAATCCCTGTCCGGAAAGCGCCCCAAAATGTCTTGGTTCTAGTTCTATGGTACGTAGAACATCTGCATCAGACTCCTGGAAACGTCCCATCAAATAAAGCACTGTTGCCCGTTTGTTCCAGCCTTCCGCAAATTCAGGTTCGATTTCAATCAGCAGACTGAATTGCCCAAGAGCCTGTTCAAATTTTTGTTGCTGCAGGGCTTCGATAGCCTTAGTCAGTGAACTCTGAGACTCCGGATTCTGATGCTCCATCCAAATCTGCCAGATTTGGATTTCAAACGACGCAGCATTTTGCAGACTGATCGAGGTTTTCAACTGCTGGAAAAGCAGCTCAAGCCTTGTGTCATTCTGATCCGCCTTTGCAGCAGTCGCGGCAATCAGCAAAACAATCGTTATGGCAAAACAGAACACTGAATTGAAAAGAAATCTAATCATGAAGATAACTGGAAATGATTGATTTTTTCTTGAGTTTCAGCTTAAACTTGTGTTAGCTGAAGCTTAATAATACTTTTGTGATGTTTTGTTAAATCAACATCTTATTGTCAGCGAGAGCGTACACTATTATTAAACTGCTGTCAATGATCCTTAATACCTGTTTCAGCATTGCGCTTGCGTCAGAAAAAACAACTTGTCATAATGATTGTCTCGGTTTTGACAAGCAGCATTGATAAAGTGATTTTTGTCTACTAAGCTCTGATTCAGCAGGGCCCAGACGTTCAAACAGTTTTGGCATCAGCTTTGTAGCAGTTCCCTTGAATTCCGGCTCTACGCTATGCCAGGAATGATAATGGAGAAGAATAGAATAATGTTAATATTAAACAAGCCCTGCTAAGAATTAAAAAAATTAGAAACTGTACAAAAAAATGAGAAGGCTGGAAGAAAACTGCAATATTTGCGGGAAAGCGATTTCACGCTTTCAGGCATATAAAATGGTCTGCGAACACTGTAAAGAAGTTGTCTGCCGCCAGTGTCTGGTGGATGTGCCAAATGCAAAACCTCATTGGAAAATTTGTCGAAAATGCGAAGGAGCAATCAACTGATGCTGAGGCTGAAAAATAAGAATTTTAAAAATTATTGTATTCACACACTGTTCATAAGCGTAATGCTGTTTTCCGCAATGTCTGTTTCAGCGCAAGTAACGTACTTCAATGAACTTCTGACTGGTACAAAAACTTCATTTAAACACTGGGATGTGCAGCGTTCAGAAATCAGTGGATACAGTCATTTTAGTTACGAAGCTGTGACCAAGGATGCTAAAAAGCTCATCGTTGAAAAAAACGAAAATACCAAAGCAGATGGAGAAGTTTTTACACGTAAAACTCTCTGGTTTGCTGCAAATTCCGGTGTCCCTGAATGGTATGAAGAAGAAGATCTGCGTGAGGATTTCCGGATAAAAAACAGCTATTCTGGACAAATTATGCATACTAGACTGGAAAAGGCGGGAAAGGTATTGGAGTTCGAAACAAATTTGAGTCAGGAAAATGCTGTTCCTTTTGAGCTTGTAATTTTCTTTCTACGTAAAAATTTGCGGCACATTCTGCAGACCAAAGATTATTCGTTCACCCTCTTTCTTCCTCTGTTGGCAATTGAGTTGGAAGAAAAAGGACTTCCACGTTCTATGAGCATGATCCGGATGAAGGTTGAACCTCAGGAGGAAGTCAGCCTTGAAACTCCATTGGGTAAGATGAAGGCGCGAAAAATATTAGTTTTACCGAAATCCGGTTTTTTACGAGCTTTGCTTCCGCGGGAAAAAACTCATTTTGAATTTACAATTGCTGAAGCTGCTCCGCATTACCTGCTGGAGTTTACTGCAGGAAAAACCAAACATATCATGACACAACTCAGCCTCACGCAATAAAGCGACACGGATAATCAAATACGTCGCTATGTTGATAAGACTTGTAACAGAGTTTTGCTTAGAGCAAGCGGTAGCTTAATCCGAATATTCAGCATCGAGTGAGCTTCCTACGTCAATCAGGTGCAGCATTTTACGTTTCCAGACAATACCTTCGCTGGCCCAGCGGATGACAACCCGTACAAATTCTCGTCCAAAACCAAGTTTGCGTCCGATATACAGCAGGTAGTCAATTTCATTTGCGCCTAGGACATTATCCACAGAAATAACTGTGGCCAAGTCAATGAAAATCTTAACCTCCTGCTCACGTGTAGCTCCGGGGAAACGTTCCAGTTGAGGAAGTTTCTGGTCTTTTACAGCCTGCATCATTTTTACAACATCTGCTTGAGACGGTAAAAAAGAGAGGGCTCGTTCAAGATATTCAAGTTCCTCAGGAGCAACTGAACCGTCCGCAGTAATCGCACCGCAGATAGCGTTGGCAAGCCACAATTTCTGCTCGTCTTGAAGCAGTTGAGGCTGTAAACCGGATGTTAACTGAAATTCCATATTTTGTTCCTAAGCAGGCATAATGAACTGTATGTATTATGTTACTACTAAACTTTTACCTGAATTCTGCTGAAAATGCAAGAATTTGAGTTTTTTACACCTGAATTTTAACCTTTAAACTAATGCATAAATGCAAAAAGTCAGCTGAAAAAATATCTTTGAGTACAGACAAAATAATCTGCAGTCTTGACTCTAAAGGCTCTTTGATTGATGATCTGTAAGAACTGGTTTATAATTGAGCCTGCAACAAAATGATTTTATAACTGATAATGCCAATTTCTGTAGAAGTAAATAATGAGCAAATTTTTCATGCTTAGAATTTTAAAGTTGAGCGACATACTTTTTTTACTACCCGAAAACGCATGAGTCACACTTCAGTTTATGTGCTTGACATCAGCGTGCTGCTTTACGCTCCGGACGCTCTTTATGACTTTCCGGAGAAAGAAGTTGTACTACCGGTCAGCATCCTTGATGCATTGGATACGCTCAGGCAGGATTTAGGTGAAAAAGGGAGGGCAGCCAATTTAGTCTGCAGAATGCTGGATGAATTCGGACATCTGGGTAATTTGGTAGAAGGTGTTTGTTTGCCGAATGGAGGCAAATTAAGGATTGAACTTGCTGAGCCAGAAACAGATTCAATTCCGTACAGTCTGAATTCTAAACATTTTTCGAATCGTGTTCTGGCAGTTGCCTGTTCATTGAGCCGGAAAAACAAGGATGTTGTTTTTGTTTCACATGATGAAAATTTACGTACAAAAGCTAATACGCTCAATGTTCCAACTATTTCTTATCAAGGTCGCAGGAAAGACGATTCAAGTCTTTATTCAGGGATACGTCGATGTGAGGTCAGCAAACAAAAATTACGTATCCTGAGTCAACAGTCGTTAATTTCAACAGAAGAAATATTGGCGGAACTTGGTGGAAATGTTGATTTTTTTCCAAACCAGGGACTTCTACTGAACAGCCCTGAAGTTCCGGAAGAAGATGTTTTAGTAATTTATAATCATGGCAAGGACAAATTTTTAACAGTTTCAAAAGAACAGGGTGTTTGGGGAATACGACCGAGAAATCCGGAGCAGCGTCTGGCGCTGGCACTGCTGATTGATCCAAAGATTTCGATTGTTACTCTCAGCGGAAAAGCAGGTACAGGTAAGACTTTACTGGCTCTTGCAGTAGGTTTACAGCAAATGATGGTGGAGAAAATTTATTCACGTATGCTGGTCTCACGTCCGATCTTTCCCATGGGACGTGATTTAGGTTTTCTGCCAGGAGATACACAGGAAAAACTTGCACCATGGATGCAGCCTATTTTTGATAATTTGGAATTACTGATCAATAATACTTCCGCAAAAAAAGGTTCAAAACGTGACTCTTATCATGAATTAATGGAGCGTGGAATGCTTGTTGTGGAACCGTTGACGTATATTCGCGGACGCTCAATTCCAAATCAGCACATGATCGTGGACGAAGCACAAAATCTAACTCCGCATGAAATGAAAGCGATAGTCAGCCGTGCAGGTGAAGGCACAAAAATAGTTTTGACAGGTGATCCGAACCAAATTGATAACACAGATGTAAATCTCTCTTCCAACGGTTTGAGCTCGCTGGTTGAGCGCTTCAAGGTTTCACCGCTTGCGGGGCATGTGCGTTTTACAAGTGTTGAACGCTCAGCTCTGGCTGAACTGGCAGCAAATGTTTTGTGAATATTACTGCGGTAGAATGCATGAGTTTTGTAGGATAAAATTAATTTTATGCAACAGATTCTTTACAAACTAGCAAAGCTGCCGTGGGTGTCAACTTGATTTTAACCTGAAGACTTTTTTACTGAAATCTTTATTTTGAAACCTTTTTCCTTAAATTTTTAATGTCTTTAAACTGGAATCTAGAACCACCACCTCCTTCTAAGTTGGCTGACCGTGAAATCCGTTTAACCGGTTCACATTTGTCTGGAAAGCGTGTCGCGCTGCTGATCACCGGAAGCATTGCGGCTTACCGTATGCCGGATCTGATTCGTGATTTTCGCAGGGAAGGAGCGGATGTTGTCGTTTATGTAACTGAAGGAGGTTTACGTTATGTTGCTAAAGAAGCGCTGGAGTGGTGTTCACAAAATCCGGTCATTGACCATTTTACCGCAGATGCCGAGCATTTGAGCGATTCCACTCCTTTTGATGTTTTTGTTGTCGCACCTGCTTCCTACAATACTTTGAATAAAGCGGCACTTGGAGTTGCGGATTCAGTAGTTTCAGCAGCGATCGCCGCAGCTCTTGGACGTATGGAACGGCAGGGGGTGCCTATCCTGTTTGCACCAACGATGCATGGTTCGATGCATAACAGCATCCTGACCCGCTCACTGAAGATTCTACGGGAAATGGGCGCTATGCTGATTCCACCTCTGCAAACACACGGAAAAAACAATCTTTCCTCACTGGACTTAATTGTAGCAGCAACGATTAGGTCACTCAATCAATCTCCGCTTAGCGGGAAATCTTTGCTGATAACCGGCGGGCCAACCCCTGTTCCGGTTGACAATATTCGACGTATCACCACACGTTTTACCGGTGCGCTTTCCATCCAAATAGCTCGTGAAGCGTGGCTGAGAGGTGTAAAGGTTGAACTGATTCTGGGGAAAGGCAGCCAGCCTGCACCGGAATATTTAAATGCAAAAAAAGCTGCTACTTATGCGGATTATAAAAATATTGTGCATGAATCGCTGACAAGTCAAACTGTTGACTGGGGAATTTTTACGGCGGCTGTTGCGGATTTTCAACCTGAAAGTTTTTTTGAAGGAAAAATTTCCAGCAAAGTTAATCATTTAAATTTGAAACTGCTGCCGACCGTCAAGCTGATTGATGAGGTGCGAAAGGAATTTCCTGACTTGAAAATGATTACTTTCAAGTATGAAGAAAATATTTCTCATGAAGAACTGCTCACAATTGCCCAAAAGCGCTTCTCCAAAAAAGGTGGTTCCCAGTTGATTGTGGCAAACCG
>Ga0115002_10001897_pt1 | contig 28028 bp, 25 predicted proteins | sample ArcticOcean_MG_C_8_FD_89576 | JGI IMG/M metagenome (GOLD analysis project Ga0115002, IMG submission 89576) | Marine microbial communities from western Arctic Ocean - ArcticOcean_MG_CB11_86 | ecosystem: Environmental > Aquatic > Marine > Oceanic | place: Arctic Ocean: Canada Basin | collected... | reverse complement strand
TGAAAGACGTAGTCGTTTACCAAGTTATCAGCAAGGAGAACTATTGAAGATGTTTGTCGTAGGATCCACCGCCCGAGCAGCAGCTGAAGTGTAGGAGTACACCGCAATACAGCGGCAGATTTTTTCATGCCTTTACGCAAGCTTATAGCCAGTAAACTACCGAGCTATGAACTGTCTGGAGAAGTGGAAGCTGATGAGAGTTACAGAAGAAAATTGTCCGAAAATAATCCCAATGAATCTATTGTACTTACCATGAACCAACTGATGCTGATCCGATTTGGCTCTGTAGAATCCTGGCCGACCGTTTCGCTCGAGCTAAGGCGCGCAAAGAAATTGATAAAATCGCTATAGATCAGCGAGTGGCCAGATGCCCCATTTTTTCAAAAAATCGCTCGAGTATAGGTTGTGCGATCGGGACAGAAGTTGAACCTCCTCCTAAGGAATCTCCGCGTCCACCTTCAACTACTACAACGATTGCTATTTCCGGATCCTCAATGGGTGCAAAACAGATGGCCCAAGCTAGTTGCGTCATGCCTTCAGGAGTCTGAACTTGAGCTGTTCCAGTTTTGGCAGCGATTCGTACTCCGGGTACGTGTATCAATTTCGCCGTACCATCAAAGGCGACAGACTCCATGCCATCGAGAATTTTTTGGTAATCAGAGTCGAGTAGACCGATATCTTTTCGGCTCGGCAATGTTTGGCGATAAGGATCGAAAATGATTGTAGGAGTGAATCGTGTTTCTTTCCGGGCGAAGGCAGCTGTGAAGCATGCCATTTGCAGCGGTGTAACTCCCAGATAGCCTTGGCCGATTGATAGGTGAGCCGTGTTTCCGGGGTACCAAGGTTCACCTATTTTCTTTTCCTTCCATGCTTTAGTTGGAACTAACATGTTTTTTGCCTCAAACGGTAGTTCAATTCCGGTCGGCTCATGAAAGTGAAATCGTTTCGCTTCGTTGCTGATTAAATCGACTCCGATTTCTTGACTGAATTGGTAGAAGAATACATTACAACTCATTCGGATCGCTTCGTGTAAGCCGACCTCACCATGACCAGCTGGATTCCAGCACCTGAAAACACTTCGCCCGATGTTGAAACTTCCTCCACAGAATGTTTTTGAAGTTTCGTCCAAAAAACCACCTCGGAGTCCTGCCATGGATGTGATGATCTTAAAGGTGGATCCAGGGGCATAGACTCCTTGTAAGGGACGGTTTAGCCACGCCCCGCGTTCATTAATATCTTTGGCAACGACATTTGAAATAAACGGACTCAGGTTGTTGAGATCATAGTCCGGTTTACTCGCCATCACTAGTAAATCTCCACGTTTTACATCGAGTGCAACTACCGCTCCTTTTTGATCGCCCAAACCCATTTCGGCAATGTCTTGCAACTCAGAGTCGAGGGTTAAAGTAAGGTCGTTTCCCTGGACTGGAGTTTTTCGATCTTTGGGTTGAAACTGAAAACCAGATGGGTCGACAACCCAAATTTCATAGCCGCTTTCACCTTGTAATTTCGCATTAAATTCTTTTTCAGTTCCTGTCTTCCCTTCGTATCCCTTTGCTTGAAAGGTCATGAGATCATCACCAGGCAAATTCTTTGTATTCATTTCCTCGGTATTTCCCACGTAGCCAATGGTGTGAGCAGCAAGGCCTCCGTAAGGATAATAACGGGCATTGGCCGTATAAATTTGAATGGCTGAATGGACGGGGATTTGTTCCAAGAGGAGCGCATATTCTTCCGGCTCCATATCGGTAAGAAGTTGGAAGGGTAGTAAAAGCTGTTGACCGAAATGACGCTCAATGTCGCGTGAATTAATTTCAAGCTTTCGTCCAATTACTAATCCGACTTCATTTATGTACCGGCGCACAACATTTCTCCGTGCTTCGATCTGGATATCTCCATTACCCGGTACTTTATCTTTCGGCTGAGATTCATAGTGTTTCTTCAACAGCGTGAATTCCTCTCGGAATTCAGGTCTTAATTGATTGAGGAAAACTACTGCAGAATAACGGGCTCGATTTCCTACTAATAGGCGCCCGTCACGATCGTAAATATTACCACGCGGTCCGGGTATAATTATACGTCTCAATGTTTGTCGCTCGCCTTTTTCTGAGTATTCGGCCCTCATTAAAACCTGCCGATAGGCCATTCCACCACAAAGTACCGACAAGATTAAAAGTAGTAAAAAAGCCAGTACGCGGAGTCTGATATTATAATTTCGAAATATCTCTACTATATTCATTTGTCTGTTTCGTAGCTGGCGCTTAAGTCGATGTTGAACATCAACAAGACAGAATTATGATAGGAGATAAGCCACCCAGCAACAACTAGTAATGCCAATTGGGACACTAAAAGGTGCACTAAGTTCAAAAATATGAATTGAGAAGTGAGATCAAAGCGAAGCGACGCTAAAACGGTATAATACAAAAATAGGGCGACGTTAATAAGTAATGTGACAGTTATAATTACACTCCTCCGTTTGTGACCAATGCGGCTTCGCAAGTAGTAAACTAAGGTAAAGATAGAGAGATTAGGAAGTAGGCTTGTGCCGAGGTCCCAAGACTCCCCCGAGTCGTAAAAAAGTGAAAATAGTACGACCAGCCCAATTCCTTGGCCTAGCGGAAGAAAAAGAGCAGGGAAAGCTATGAATAGTCCGTTAATGAAAATGAACAAAGAAACGGTAGCTAAAGTCTGATTCAACTGACTAAGTAAAATTAGACCGATGGCTTGTACAATGAAGAGAATAAGCCATTGGTATGAAACTGGATGTTTATCCATCGCTTTCCAACTTACGTAAAATGGCAATTTCTCTTATTGTATTCAAATCTTTGGAAAGAATGACTTCTCCGCTTTGAAACAATCCATCACTGGATGCATTGAGCTTTTGAACCCATCCAATAGTCAATCCTGCTGGGAATACGCCACCTAAACCTGAAGTAACAAGTCGCCTTGGGTGGTCTCGATTTATCTGAATATCTGTCGGGACATTCAGCACCGACCCTTTGGGGCCTGTAAAGGGTCCTGAAATCATTCCTTGGTACAGAACAGGTCGTTTGTCTCCTTCAAATACCGCAGCCAAACGGAAATTCGGCGATGTAATGAGATCTATAACTGTAGTGGTGAGATTTACCTCACGAACTTTTCCAACAACCCCATCAGAAAAGACTACAGGAGCATTTTCTGGGATTTCGAAATTTTTCCCCTTCACGATTGTTATCTCCTGCCACCATCCATGGGTGTCCCTGCGTCCAATTCTGGCAACTTCGGCTTGGTAACTCGGTAGGGAAGGGAGGTTGAACAAATCCTCTAATCGGTCAATCTGGGCTTTTAGTGAATTTAACTCTTGGATCTGATACTGCAGCGTCGCGTTTAATCGCGCAAGATCTCTACCTTCTTCAATTAAATCTTTCTTGGACTCCATTTTGCCAGTCCAAAACTTTTGACCGTTTCTAACGAACGATCCTCCAATCCAGGCGGGTGCTTGGAATTCGTTGAAAAATGATTCCGTAAATGTCTTTAGGAACGGCGGGGTTATTATCCAAAGGAACAAGACTAGGCCCAGCAAAATGAGCGGTTTGAACTTTTGGTTACGCTCCTTGGGCAATGGACGAAACGGCTAAAGAGTTAGAGCTATCAACGAGGGCTGGAAACTTCCCCTAGTAAAGATGCGAGATCTTCCAAAACAGCTCCTGTTCCATATGCAACGGCGCTTAATGGGTCATCGGCAATAATTACAGGTAGTCCCGTTGCATCGCTTAATAAGTAATCGAGATTTTTAAGAAGTGCGCCTCCACCGGCTAAAACGAAACCACGGTCTATTAAGTCGGCTGATAGTTCGGGCGGACAACGTTCCAATGCATTTCTAACAAGGTCTACGATCGCGTTGACTGTATCGGTCAATGCTTCGCGGATTTCTTGAGAGCTGATGTGTAGAGTCTTTGGAAGCCCTGCAACTGAGTCTCGACCTTTTACTTCTATTGAAAGTTCTTCATCCAAGGGTGCAGCTGAGCCAACTTTTAATTTTATTTCTTCTGCTGTTCGCTCACCAATGAGAAGGTTGTAGGCGCGCTTCATGTAGTTGATAATTGCTTGGTCCAATTCATCACCACCTACGCGAATACTCTTCGAATAAACGATTCCTGCTAATGAAATAATAGCAACCTCAGTAGTGCCTCCGCCAATATCAACAATCATATTGGCGGCTGGCTCATCAATAGGTAAACCAACACCGATAGCTGCGGCCATTGGTTCTTCCAAAAGTAACACATCTCGAGCGCCCGCATGAATAGCTGATTCTCTTACGGCACGTCGTTCAACTTCGGTAATTCCTGAAGGTACTGCCACCACAACTCTCGGTGGAATCACACTCATATTGCTATGCACTTTCTTTATGAAATAGCGCAACATGGCTTCAGTGATCTCAAAATCTGCGATTACACCATCACGCATGGGTCTCAAAGCAGTGATGTTGCCGGGTGTTCGGCCCAACATTTTTTTCGCGTCCAAGCCAACCGCATGTACTTTCCTGGTTCCAGTATGGATCGCCACTACGCTCGGCTCACGGAGGACGATTCCTTTATCTTTTGCAAACACAAGGGTGTTAGCGGTGCCAAGGTCGATTCCAATATCATTGGAGAGAAATCCAAAAAAACGTCCTAGCATAAAGAAGGTGAGCAGTTCAGGTTAATTGATGGAGTGAGATAGATGGTAGGAATGGAGATAGGTAACCGAACTTTATTTGTCTGATTCAGCGGTGGTAGGTTCGGTTTCCGCAGTGTTGGCGACTTTCGGGCTAGGAGCTGGTTCGGTTTCCGCAGTATTGGCGACTTTCGGACGAGGTGCTGGTTCCGGTTCTTCTTCCATTGCTGTGCGAAGATCTTCTTCGACATCTTTGGTGGCTTTCTTAAATTCCTTCATAGCTTTTCCCATTCCCCGGGCTAATTCTGGGAGTTTTTTAGCTCCGAAAAGTAGTAATACCAGGAAAACTATAATAAAGATTTCTGGGGCCCCAAGGGACTGTAAAAAACCAAGTGATGGATTGGGTATGGTCATAATAATTAATGGATAAATGTGATTAATGCGGTATGGCTAAAGATTGTGCAAGACAAGAGCTTGAAAGACTTTTAAATGATGTGGAATTTAATATTAGAAGTTTAATTCAATATTTTTCAAACTCTTTACTTTCCAATTCAACTTAATTTGGAGCTTTTAAGGTATAATTCTTTCAAATACTTCCTCTCCAGACTTCGGATCTCCTCTTAGAATAACCATTCCTACACTCAGGCCGGTTCTCAATCCTGAAGGTTTGATTAGAGCAGTGAGCTGCAATTGTGTATTTCGGACGTAGAGTTCTGTGTTTATCGCTGTCCTGGTTTTGTTGAGGCGGACAATGACCGTCGCGGATCCTTTATCAACCTGCGTTATGGTGCCAATTTTTTTAAAGGGGAGGGCTCAGTTTGGGGCGTCTCCTGATGGCGAACGGATTTTGGGCTCTCACAGCCAATAAGCAACGTACCCATCAGCCAGGCTAAAGCACAAAGTCGCATCTTGATCCCAGGAGCTAGCCGACCTGGTTTCCTTTTTTGGCGATTCCCAGATTGGATTCAACATGATCACCATCAAAGAAACCATACAACTGACGGATGCGGGTCGGGTGACGCATTTTTCTTAGGGCTTTCGCCTCGATTTGACGAATACGTTCACGGGTCACATTAAACTGTCGTCCCACTTCCTCCAAGGTTCTGCTATATCCGTCTACTAATCCAAAACGAAGGGATAATACACGACGTTCGCGTTCAGTGAGACTATCGAGAACATCGACAATCTTCTCTCTGAGTAAACTGTAAGCGGTCATGTCGTAAGGATTCTCAGCTCCTTTATCTTCAATAAAATCACCAAAGTTGGTATCATCACTATCTCCAACTGGACTCTGCAAACTAATGGGTTGCTGAGCCATTTTCATGATGGATTGAACACGTTCGACGGGTAACTGCATTTCATCAGCAACTTCCTCAGCGGTAGGTTCGTGTCCAAGTTCTTGATACAATTGTTTCTGGACCTGCATTACCTTGTTCAAGGTTTCGATCATGTGGACCGGTATCCGGATGGTCCTAGCTTGGTCAGCGATTGAACGAGTAATTGCTTGTCGAATCCACCAGGTTGCATACGTCGAGAACTTGTAGCCACGGCGATACTCAAACTTTTCAACCGCCTTCATCAGGCCCATATTACCTTCTTGAATCAAATCTAGGAATGAGAGTCCGCGATTGGTGTATTTTTTCGCAATCGAGATTACAAGTCGAAGATTGGCTTCGACCATTTCTGTCTTAGCTCGGTGAGCCAGACGCATAGCAATTCGAACATCTCTTACTAAATTTACTAATTCGATAGAATCGATTCGATTGTCCGCTCTAAAAATACCAAACTCTGCGCGCATTGCATTTTTTAAGGGAGTTGCTATTTTTTTTGTCTTCGAACGTTCATCCAGATCGAACTCAGACTCGATTTCATCAATCCGCTTAATCAGCGGACCAAGGTCATTTAGGAATTCCTCGAATACTTTTAACTTGAAACAGAACTTTTTGAAATTTGAGCAAAGCTGTCCTTCATATTTTTTAAAGCGATTAAATGCACGTTTAATTGCAGGAGGTTCGGTAGCTGCCAAATGATCGTTCCATGCCTTTTGTGTTCGTGCTTCCAGGCCCTCAACGGTCTCAAGAAGCTTCGGTAACATCTTAAAGTAATTCTCGCGACTATCAACTTTTTTATCCAAGACAACTCGATCAAAACGCTCTTCTCTGTTGATGAGTTTATGGGCAAGTGTGATATGAAATTCACTTGTCATTCCGACAGAAAATAGGATCCCCTGTGCCTTTAACTCCGCACGCTCAATACGTTTTGAAATCTCAACCTCCTGTTCACGGGTAAGCAGTGGGACCTGGCCCATTTGCTTGAGATACATTCGAACAGGATCGTCTAGTATATCGTATTGGGAGGCTTTTACTTCTTCTTCCTCGTTTTCCTCAGCTCGCTGTTTGTAGCTCTCGACCTCCTCTGAATCGATAATGTCGATTTCCAGATTTTCCAGAATAGAAATCACATTTTCAATCTCATCCGGGCTATCAATTGTTTCCGGCAATGCTTCATTGATGTTTGCGAATGTAAGGTAGCCTTGCTCTTTGGATTGACGGATGAGGAGGCGAATCTTTTCATTGATATCTGCCTCTGATGCGTTGGCCGTCCCGGATTTGTTACCCTTCTTCGAGGCCACAGCCTTCACGACTTCTTCCACGATTGCCTTTGTTGCTTCTTTAACAATTGCCTCGTTTTCTTCCTCTGAGATTTTCTTTTTTGATCTCTTCTTTTTGACCGCTTTCTTTGCTGGAGCCACTTTAGGAGCTTTCGGTTTTTTGGCCACTTTTTTAGGAGCGGTTTTTTTAACCGGTGTTTTTGTTGCAACTTTTTTGGCGATCTTTTTAATGGCTTTGGCGGGCATGTTTATAATATTAAAGGTCGGATGGCAATTGTAAAGCTGGTGCGGTAGATAACGAGCGATTGAGCTTAATACGTTCTTTTTGAAGTTTTAACTGATCCTCAAAAGGAAGTGACGCGGATTTTGAAAGCTCGGTGTCTATTGTGTTTAATTGTTTGTGGATAAAGCGTTTAAATAATTTGACGACAGATTCCTCTGCTCCTCTGACCAAGTTTTCGGCTTGGATTTCTTTTGAGCGTAGATCGTAATAATAGTTCCTCTCCTCCTCAGTTTCTACAATCTCTTCCATTTGATTGATGCCTTGCCAAGACCCATGCTCAGCTTCTGCCAAAATCCTGTTGAGGATGCGTCCGCTGGCTTGAGAATCATCAATCCATTCATTATCAACAACTTGAAAGAGATGTTTGCCTAGGTCTGGAAATTCAAAAAGAGCCAAAATTAGGTCTTCTTCTGCGTTTGTCAACTTCGACTTTGAATCTACGATATTCCCTGATTCTTCAGGTTCTTCAGCCTTTTCAGAGATGTAGGTTCTACGTACTTTTGTCGCTTGGTAACTTTTGAAATCAATAGACAGTATATCTTCTCTTATTCCCAACAATCGAGACAGCTCTCCAAGGTATTCCATTCGCATCAGTTCTGAGTCCAAATGCGTAAGTAATTCAAATATTGCATTTGCTGTTCGGTTCTTTTCACGCGGTTCGGCGGATCGTGGTTCTGGAAGCAAGGTATGAACAGCGAAAGGGAGTGCTCCGGTGGCATCTTTCAGGATTTCATTTTTAAATGAAATCCCTTTTTCGGAAATTATATCGTCTGGATCCGCACCTTCAGGAAGGGCATAAAACTCTATATCCAAACCCGCTTTCCACGCCATAGGTAGGACGCGAATTGCAGCTTTACGACCAGCCGAATCCCCATCCAGGAGGCAAATGACGCGTTCACTGAATCGCTTAAGTAAAAGAAGCTGACCCTCTGTTATTGAAGTGCCTTGCGGCGCTATGGCGGGGAGTCCAATGGTCCAACAGCGGATGGCATCTAATTGACCTTCGACCAAAACAAAGGGCAAGTCATCTGTTACTTCCGTTTTAGCTTTATCCAAACCGAAGAGAATATTGCTTTTATAGAAGAGAGGAGTTTCAGGTGAATTTACATATTTGGCTTCCCTGGATCTATCATCTTGAGGTGTGATTTCTAGCTGTCTTGCTGTAAATGCAATGACTCTTTTGTTCGCGTGTTCCCGAATTGGGATCATTAACCTCCCTCTAAAACGTGGATAAAGAGCCTGACCGGAATTTGGGTTTCTGGATGGGAAGAATAGTCCACATTTATCCAATGCTTCATCTGAAAATCCTTTGTTTTTTAAATTGCGGAATAACTTTTGGTCATTGGGTAGAGCTAGGCCGATCTTATGTTCTTTTGCGATATCTAGCGAAAACTTTCTATTATTTTGCCAATAGTCGCGAATAAACTGACCCATTTCAGTTTCTGCAAAAAAACTTGAATGAAAATGTTCGGTGGCCAGGTCGTGAATATCCAGAATCTCTTTCCTCAATGATGGTTTAAGACCTGAAGGAGCTTTGCCCTTCTCGTATTCGACTGTGATGTTGAAACGCGCGGCAATGGCTTCCACAGCCTCCTGAAAATTTAATCTTTCGGTAAGTTGAATGAATTTGTAGATATCCCCAGCCTCACCACTTGAAAAATCTTTGAATATGTTTTTGTCAGGTAGAATATAGAAGGATGGAGTCTTCTCATTATTGAAAGGGCTCAGACCTCGATAGTTGGCGCCCACTCTTTTGAGGCCTACTACTGGAGATACCAAATCGTAAATATTTACTTTATGGCGAATGCCCTCAATGCATGATCGCGAGATTATTGGCATAGCTAGAATGCTTTAGCTGAAAGTTCAGGTGAAACTAAATTCCTCGAACTTCGTACCGAGCGCGGTCGGTATCAGGATGGTTAGGTGCAATTTCAAAAAAGAGATTGTACAAGCCCCTTGCTGCATTGGGATCTCCACCAGGTTCCGCGTATGTTCGTGCCAGTAATAAAATAAGGTCACTGTTTTTAGGGTACAGTTGTCTGTATTTGCGGATTTCTGCGACTACATCGGGCTTCGCTTTAGTTTTCCGTATGACTGTTAGATAAGTCATTAAATATCGGTTATTCTTTGGACCACGTCGCAAAGCTTCCAAGGAAGTCATTTCGGCTTCTGTAAATTGGTTCCTATTATAATAGACACGAGCCAGTTCGTAAAATGCGACTCCACTTTCGTCGCCCAAATTAATAGCATCCCAATATTTTGCGACTGCGGCTTCTGAATTTGTTGGGGCGATTTGTCTGGCTGAAAATAAGGCGTTATTAAATGGCGACTGATTTTCCTTTATTTCAATGAGTGATACTGAGGATTCATCAGCAGATTGATTTTCATCTTCTTCGTCTGTTAATGCGAGCTTACTAGGTGCTACTTCGGTTTCCGGTTCTTTGGGCTCTGCCGGTTTTGAAGCCGCTAGCCTGGCCGCAGCCAATGCTTCAGCGCGTTGACGCTGCTGCTCCACGAGTCGTTGCCTTTCATCCTCTTGTTTTTGGATCGCATCTTCTTCTTTTTCCTTAGCCTCCTTAAATTGTTCGAAATCGGCATTTACATCATTCAACTCGGGAGAGTTAAGGGCTTGAGGAAAGTTTTTTTCCACTGCCGACATCAATTTTGCCACTTCATCCCACTGCCTTCTTTTATGTTTTATCTGAATTAGGCCAATATGGGCTTGTTGAGCGACTGCCGTATCCTCAACCACTAAAAGTCTTTCGAACCCGGCTTCAGCTTGCCTGAGGTTCCCGCTTTCATTTGCGAGTAAAGCGGCTTTCAATTCAAGCTTTGGGTTGAATCGTATTTGGCTACTATTCGAGTAAGCGTGTATCGCCTTGGAAGTTTGGTTTGTTTCTAGATAACGATCGCCAATTTGCTGCCAGGTATTCCAGTCGGTTTTATTATCTAATAGGTAGGCTTCATAGTTTTTGATAGCCGATTCCAAATCGCCTGCTTTCACCCACGCTTGGGCTGAATACAAATAATAATCCTTTTTCTGGGGAAATCTTTGTGCCAGCTCATTGAAGTAAAAGGCTCCAATGAAGTAATCCTCAGATTGAATGAAGGCGAATGCCAAATTCTCAAATAGTTGTGGCTCATCAGGGAATTCATCCTTGAGCTCTTCCAATATTTTGATGGCCCTTTGGACTGCTCCTTTTTTCAAATTAACGTTTGCCTGCTCAATTTTTTCAGCAAACCTTTCTTCAGTTGAGGAACAACCAATAAGAATTAGACATCCTATCAAAAGCGCTCCTCGCACACTGACTATAAACACATGAAGTTGACGACCCACTTTTTAAATGTCTTGAGCAGTTTCTTTAGTGTCAAGACCCATAAAGAACGATTGGTATTCGTCTATATATTGATTGGATTCAGTGTGAATCCTTTATCTGCCCAAGTTGATCCCATCTGGGAGTATTCGCTCAAGAATTTTGAGCTAAGGACTTACAAACAAGCAGTAGACACTCTTTTTCTTGAATGGGAGAAAAACTCTGGTGAGTTGATTGAACCGGGCGAAAAGAATAAAGTGGGCTTAAAAGTTTATACAGCTTCTGGGCCAGGACTAGCTACTTCGAAGGATCTTGTTCGAGCGGTTATTGGATCTCTGGTTGACCGAGGCTATTCGCCAAAGGATATTTTCATCATAGATTATAACAGAGAATGGCTTCGCGCTTGTGGGTTTTTACCTCCTTTAAGTGTAGGAGGAGTCACGTTTTATGGGCACGAGGTAAAAGTAATAAATTCAGGCGAACTATACGATGAACTTTGGTACTACGATAGCCCAGTCCCACCTCGGGAGCATTACCTGCCCGGGATTACACCCATGGTGCAGGAGCTTGTTGAAGATGACCCTAATGCAGAATTCAAGTTGCCAGAGGATAGAAAAAGTTTTTTACCGGCTCCCTTGATAGAGGGGGTCGACTTTTGGATCAATCTACCTGCTGTAAGTGATCACGAGGTTCTCGAGTTAAATGGAGCTTTGGTAAATGCAACGCTGTGGAACGCTACCAATACCCTTCGGTTTTTTCATTCTCCTTCCAATGCTCCGGTAGCCATCGCAGAAATGGCTGCGATTCCCGAGTTTTTGGAAACCTGGGATATGAACATTGTGAGCCTAGAAAAATACCAATTCATTGGCGGTCCTCAATTCAACAGTTTGTATGCTGTTTCAGAAAAGATTTTGATTATGGGTGCAGACCCGGTCTCTATAGATGCCTACATGGTGGCCAAGATGAATGCCTGGCGTGAACGTTATGGGTTTCCTCTTATCTCTCGAGAAATTCCTATGCTGGTATATGCTGAACAGCTTGGAGTTGGTTCAGGTAATCAAGATCCCAGAAGAATTGTTTCGTTGGGTGAGTAGGTATCGTTTTTGTTAAAATCTCTTCCACTAACAGAAACAGCTTGAAAATAAGTGGCATCCCATCTTGAAACTGTAAGCCATGTCCCTTGAATCCTTTTTTCCTATATTGATCCAGGCAACTTTGGCACTTGTCATCGCTGTTTCTGTAATCGCAGCGAGCCATTTGTTCGGACAGAGGATTAGGCAAAAGTCTCCTCTAAAGGGTACTCCCTATGAATGTGGAGTCCCATCGGAAGGCTTGGCACATACGCGATTTTCCGTTAAGTTTTATGTCACGGCAATGCTCTTCATACTATTCGATATTGAAATAGTCTTCCTCATCCCGTGGGCGGTTGTTTATCGCGACTTTATTCACAACAATATCCCAATATTACTTCCTATTTTATTTTTCCTCACAGTGCTCATTGTGGGCCTTTTTTACGAAATGAAAAAGGCGCTCTTGAGTGGGAAAAGTAATTTGATTTAGGCTCCTTGTTGATAAGGAGCATTGATAATACCCTAATGAAGCTTGATCGTTATATTTCAGAAGATCGGATCATCGATCTGGAAGGCCAAGACCTTAAAAGTGTCTTGGTCGAGCTTCTTAATGCCATATGCGAGAAAAAGCCTAAACTGAGTAAACGTGGTTTATTAAAGGAGCTCCTAAATCGTGAGAATGCGATGACTACCTACTTAGGTCGTGGAGTTATTCTGCCTCACATTCGCGTCAATATGCGGTCAAGGTTTGTTTTCGCTGTTGGCCGTTCCAAGAATGGGGTCGATTATGATGGTTATGCTGGGAAGGAAAAAGTGCAGTTGGTGTTCGTATTACTCGCCAGCAAAAATGAGCGTAATTATTTACAAGCACTATCATCCATAGCACGCGCGTTTCGTGATGACGCTTTTGTAGAACGATTGATTTCTGCACCAGATCATGAGGCATTTCAAGAGTTCCTGCTCGCCGGATTTTCAGGGGTGCAATCTCAGCTAAGTTCTAAGCAGACAAAAAATAACAAGTTGTTGTTTCGACACGCTGTTCGTTTAGCAAAAGGCACGGAAGCGTCCACCATTTTATTCTTTTCCGATACTATGATCGGTGGGGTTGAGGAAATTCCGGATTTCGGCGACACACCTACCTTACTTATTTCATCAAAATCATTGGATGCGCCAGTTTTGGCCCAAGGTAAGACGACTCTCCATATACAGGCATTCTCGTGCAAACGATTTTCTCAACTTAGAAGTGCTGTTTTGATTGGATTAGGCCGGGGGTTATTTAAATTTACCGACAAGATTTGTTGTGTTGGAGGAATCGCTGACAGCAACCAATTCGACAGCGTAGTCATCATCGATGTGCAGCAGGAGTTTCAATCCATCTTGTCAAACAAAGGGAATATTCTACCTGGAAATGTAAAGCCTGAGGTCATTGAAAGAGTAATCGCTATTGCCACAGAATTAACTGTTGAAGGCCGGGAAGGTAAAAACATCGGTGCTCTTTTTGTCATTGGAGATTCTGCAAAGGTAGAAGGCTTTACCAAGCCGCTCGTTTTAAATCCTTTCTTCGGGTACAAACCTGAGGATCGAAATATCCTGAATCCATTCATGGATGAAACAGTTAAAGAGTTCTCCAGTATTGATGGTGCATTTATCATAAAGGGTGACGGAGTAATTCTTTCAGCTGGCTCTCTCATCCATGTTCCTGATTACGAGCATAAGCTTCCATCTGGTCTAGGAGCCAGGCATGCTGCGGCTTTTGCTATTTCTTTGGCTACCCAGTGTGTATCGATAGTGATATCGTCAAGCTCGGGTCAGGTGACTCTTTTTAGAAACGGCGTCATGTTGCCATTGATTGAAAAAGGAATCTCCGGTGGATTTTAATTGATCTCCTTGAATTTTTCATTCTTTCTGCTGCGCTTAATTCTTAACCCGAACTATTTATTATGCCTAGAGATATCGTAATCCTTGAATGCACTGAAGCAAAAGCTGAAGGCAAGCCACCATCGCGCTATATGACTACGCGCAATAAGAAGCAGCAAACCGAACGGGTTGAGAAAAAGAAGTATAACCGAAATTTGAAACGGCACACCGTTCACAAGGAAAAGAAATAATTTCTTAATTTGAATAATCAAAAGGCGCTCCTTCATTGAGGGCGCCTTTTTTTAAAATCAATCTTTGCGACTAGTTCGCCACTTGTCGCGGTGTTTTCGGATCCAATCCAAGAGTGCGCGTTCGAAGCCGACATCGAAACCGGCTTTTTCAGATTCAAGCCACTTGTGCTTCAAAATCTCCTCTCGTTCGGCCAGAAATTCTTGATAGAGGCTAGAACGGGCTATGATCGTTGAGTTAGGCATGGGATCATTTTGACCTTCATTTGTCATTTTTTGGTAGTCAGAAGATTTCAGATTTAACCACTAATGGATATTCTAACGTAAAAATCAAAAAATAAATTGCCTATAAGTAAAATTTAGGGGTTTCCACTACATAGGTACAGGAAACACCGATCATTTAGGTTAATTTTTCCAATATTTTCTCAGCTATCCTGTAGAATGCCTGTGCCGTTTCTGAATTTGGCGCACTTTTAACAATAGGTATTCCCATGTCGCCGCCTGTCCGGATTGCTGGATCTAAAGGAATCTTTCCAAGTAATTCGGTATTGAGTTCAGCAGCGGCTTTCTCTCCGCCGCCTGTGCCAAATATATACTCCTTCTCTCCATTAGCCTCGTTCAGGTAATAGCTCATGTTTTCGGCAACACCCAATATTTCTATATTTACTTTATCGAACATTTTGGCGCCTCTGGTGGTAACAGAAACTGCCGCCTCTTGTGGCGTTGTAACGATAACTGCACCATTCAATGGAATGTTTTGGGCAAGTGAAAGTTGTGCGTCCCCTGTTCCAGGTGGCAGGTCCACGACCAAAACATCCAAGTTACCCCAGTTTACGTTTTGAGCGAATTGCTGGATGGTTTTGTTAACCATCGGTCCACGCCATATTACTGGTGTATCACTGTCTACCAACAGACCCATGGACATTGTTTTTATACCAAGATTCTCCACGGGAACTAAAGATTCGCCAACAATGGTTGGTCGCCCTCTGGCGCCCATCATAAGAGGTATGCTTGGCCCATATACATCGCAATCCATGATTCCAATAGCGCTGGAGCCTAGTGCTTCGGTTAATACATAATCGAAAGCGCACGCCAGATTGACAGAAAAAGTAGACTTACCAACCCCTCCCTTTCCGCTAGCAATGGCGATAATCTTTTTAACACCACTGATAAGTGACGGCGTTTGTTGTTGGTCTCCACCTCCTCCTTGTGGTGGTAGCGCAGACTTCGGCTTACTAACTGCGATCTCAACATCTACGTTTGTTACCGCGTCCAGGTTTCCGAGTACCGTTTCAACCTCCTTTTTAAGATCTGCCGGGATCCGAGGATCCGAAGTCGTTATAGCGAGTTGAACACTTGCCTCACCTTCATTGAGTGTGGCTGAACGAACCAAACCAAAAGAGACAATGTCCCGACTGAAGCCAGGATATTTAATTACAGAAAGCGCTTTTAGAAGCGAATTATCAGATGACATAGGAAATGTTTTCCATTTTTTATGTGGACTTTAAAATTCCTCAAATATTTTAGTTGTCGATAGTGAATTGGTATTTGTTTATTAGACGAGAAAATAAGATGAACTTTTGCAGATCATGCGTTTCTGATTAATTCTATTATGCGATTTCAAACTCTATTTATTTCCATTCTTCTCTCGATTTCCACGATTTCCTCGTTTGCTCAAAATGAAGACATCGTTGTTACAACTCAGACTGATTCGCGAATATTTCGTGTTTCAATTGAGAGTTCGGACGCATCTGATAAATCGTTGCTTGGAAAGGCGTTTGGTGCCCACGGTGCCTATAAGGTGGTTACCGCGAATCAATCTGAATTCCACTTTCAGTTTACTCGGAAATCAGATAGCGCGGTCGAATGTGCTATTTTATCAGGCCGGCCGGCACGTGAATTGAAACGTTTTGTTGAAAATGGAAATTCTGCTCGAAACAGTTTACTTCGCGCCGCTGATAGAGCGGTCCGCCTTACTTCTGGAGAAGAAGGTTTTTTTGCTTCAAGACTGGTGTTTATTGGTGAAAGAGGTGGAAATTATCGGGAAGTCTACACCTCAGACTTCTTCTTCGATGAGATCAGATACCACACCGCTGACAAGTCGCAGTCGGTCAACCCACGCTGGGCTCCCGATGGGTCAAAAATAATCTACACAGGATATTTCGGGTCTGGGTTTCCTGACATTTTTGTTATTGATCCAGTTACCTCCCGTCGTTCGCAATTTGCTTCATACAAAGGAACCAACTCTGGAGCTCGGTTCAGTCCAAATGGTTCAGCAGTTGCTATGGTTCTCTCGGCGCCGGGAAATTCTGAATTGTTTATATCGAGTTCGGCGGGTGGTGGCGCAAAGCGGTTGACTCGGAATGATAGTATAGAAGCGTCTCCATCTTGGAAACCCGATGGTTCGGAATTGGTCTACACCTCGGACACGGCGGGGAAACCTCAGTTGTATACTATTTCGACTGAAGGAGGGGAGATGAAGCGAATTGCCACTCAAATAAGCAACTATTGTGCTGAGCCTGATTGGAACCCTGTCGATTCAAATAAAATAGTTTTTACTGCCGTTTTTAGGGAAGGATTTCAAATTGTATTGTGGAACTTTAAGCTGAACAAAAGCATAATCCTAACTCGAGGAGCTCGTGATTCTATCGAACCAGCTTGGTTAAACGATGGACGTCATATTGTGTTTACCCGCAGAGTCGGTGCCTCAAAGCAACTTATGGTTATAGATTCAGTGACACGACAGGAGACCGCGATTAGCAGTAAACGGTTTGGAAGTGCCTCTCAAGCTGACGCGATTTATTTGAGATAAAAAAATACCGGCCAGGTAAAGCCCCGGCCGGCATTTTAGAGTTATAATACACTTTGGATATAGGATGTATTATTTTGGAGTCAGTTGATAGGAAATGTGTATTGGGATTGCTCGAATTTAAGTTGAGACATTGCGAGAACTCTCCCAGGTGTTCGAGTTTACCTTAAGGATTTTTATTTATTTTACGTCCTGTTAACAAACAAGGCCACCCTGCGAAGGATGGCCTTGAAGGTATCTATAAACTTAAAGTTTCTTATGCTGTCGCTGCGGCGTAGTTTCCCTCGGCCTGAGACCAATTTACGACGTTCCAAAATGCGCCAATGTAATCTGGACGACGGTTTTGGTAGTTTAGGTAGTAAGCGTGCTCCCAAACGTCCAACCCGATAATCGGAGCTCCTCCCTCCATGAGTGGCGAGTCTTGGTTCGCGGTAGAATGAACAGCGAGTTTGCCATCCTTAACGCTCAGCCATGCCCAGCCACTACCGAAACGGGTTGCTCCTGCTTTAGCGAATGCTTTTTTAAGGGAATCAATTCCCCCTAATTCTGAATCAATTGCCGAAGCTAAAGCACCTATGGGAGAATCACTTCCTCCAGGTGCAATGATTTTCCAAAAAAAGGAATGATTACTATGGCCACCGGCATTGTTCCGAAGAGGTGTGCGGGCTGACTCAGGTATTGAATCTAAATCTGAAATCATTGCTTCAACTGACTTGGAAGCAAGGTCCGGATTGTTTTCGAGGACACCGTTGGCGTTGGTTATGTACGTCTGATGATGTTTCGAATGGTGGATTTCCATAGTGCGAGCATCTATGTGGGGCTCCAATGCATCGTATGCATATCCCAGGCTAGGAAGTTCAAATGACATGATAATTATGTTTTATATGTTTAATGTTGATTAGATTAAAAAAATTCAGAGAAGGGGCGTTACGAGTAATTGTCTCTAGAAATAGCGTTCATCCGTCAACTCCTTACGAATGATTACTTGCGCTTTTCTCCAAAAAATTGAGATAGCAGAGCTTTACATTCTTCCTGCAAGATTCCAGATGAAACGCTCAGTTGGTGATTTAAGGATTGAACCTTTGTCATATCGAGTGCTCCGCCTAAAAAGCCCATCTTTGAATCGGGTGCAGCGTAGACAATGCGACCTAGCCTTGCCATAACCGAGGCACCTGAACACATGGGGCAGGGCTCCTTGGTTACAAATAAAGTGCACTCGTTTAAACGCCAGTCATCGAGGTTTTGGGTGGCTTGGGTGATCGCGAGAATTTCTGCATGTGCAGTTGGGTCGCCCGTGAGTTCAACCTGGTTATGGGAGGAGGCAACTATTTCTCCATGATGTGTAATTATTGCACCAACAGGAACTTCACCTTCTTTATAGGCATCTATTGCAGCATTGTATGCGAGCTGCATGAAAAACATATCATCCTTGTTTAGTTGGGACGGATAGACCTTTTCAAAAGGACATTGAATCTTGGGGATTTGCTGGTTTTCCACGGTTAAATGCTAATTCTTAATCCTTGACTCGAAGTAAGCTATGAAGCTTTCTACACCTTCTTTTTTTGCTTATTATACAAGCTCAAAAACAGGAATACACTTATGGTAACTTATGGCAGCTGAAAATGTAATTGAAGTAGAAGGCAAAATCTCGGCGGTACTACCAGGTACTATGTTTCGCGTAGAACTTCAAAATGGCCACCAGGTATTAGCGCACATTTCCGGAAAATTAAGGAAGAATTTCATCAAGATCACCACGGGCGATATGGTAAAAATGGAGATGAGCCCTTACGATATCGATAAGGCACGCATCGTTTACCGGCTTCGAAACAAGCAAATTACACGCAATGCTCCGATTCGCAGTTTCGGACCAAAACGTAAACGCTAGATTTCGATCTACCTCAGGTTTTAATCAAACCTGCTTTTCCTCTTCCACTTGTTGGAGATTGCATCTAAATCATTGATGCAAGCTTCTCCGCTTACTCCATCCACAATAATTAGAAAATTGACCATGACTAATTTCGCAAACGACATCACTCAAACCATTGGTAATACCCCTCTCATTAAGCTGAATCGCATTACGGCAGACCTGCCCGCAAGTATTTTTTTAAAGTGTGAGTTTTTCAATCCACTTTCTAGTGTTAAAGACAGGATCGGTACTGCGATGGTCAATGCAGGTGAGGCTTCAGGTGAACTGAAGAGGAATTCCGTAATTATCGAACCGACATCAGGAAATACAGGGATTGCCCTAGCGTTTGTTGCTGCGGCCAAAGGGTACCGGCTTATTCTTACTATGCCCGAGACTATGTCTATGGAGCGGCGCGTTCTTCTTAGAATGCTAGGTGCTGAACTGGTGCTTACGCCTGGTCCAAAAGGAATGGGAGGAGCTATTACTCGTGCCAAAGAACTTGTTGAGCAAAACGGTGATTTGGCGTGGATGCCCCAACAATTCGAAAATCCGGCCAATCCCGAAATTCATAGGCAAACCACTGCCGAGGAAATATGGAATGGCCTTGAGGGAAAGATTGATGCCTTTGTTGCAGGCGTGGGTACAGGAGGGACCATTAGCGGAGTTTCCGAGGTGATCAAAGGCCGTAAGGATTTATTTGTTGTAGCTGTTGAACCTACAGGTTCTCCCGTCATTTCCGGTGGCCAACCGGGACCTCACAAAATCCAGGGAATTGGCGCCGGATTTATCCCAATGAATTGTAACACCGGGATTATCGATGATGTGGTGCAAGTCTCTAATGAAGACGCTTTTGAAACTGCCAGGCAACTATCCCTTCAAGAAGGCTTATTTGTTGGAATCTCAACCGGTGCAAATACCTGGGCAGCTATGGAGATAGCCAAACGTCCTGAAATGGCTGGCAAAAATATTGTGACCGTGGCTGCCAGCGCGGGGGAGCGCTACATATCGACCCCGCTTGGTGAAAAAGCACGATTAGAAGTCGCGAATTAACAACTGGTCAGATAAATATTTTAAAACCCGAGCAGTATACTCTCGGAGTTTTTTGTTTCGTTTTGAAATAAATATGCACAAATTATTATCCTGTCTCGATGGCCAATCACATTTACTCATACGAATCGAATATTTCCGCTCCTGCTGCTGATGTGTTCGCCTACCATGAGAGATTTGCTGCACTGCAGAGGTTGATCCCTCCCTGGGAGTCAGTGCGTGTTATTTCAAACAATGGAAGCATTCAGAATGGTGATAGTAAAACTATCAGGATGAATCTCGGGCCTTTTAAAATTATTTGGGAAGCCCGACACCAGGATTATCAGGCGAATCGCCAATTCGTAGACGTCCAAGTCAAGGGGCCTTTAAAATACTGGAAACATACTCATTCGTTTAGGTCTATCGATATTAATCAAACCAACCTCAAGGATACCGTTCAACTTGAGTTACCATTTGGGGTTTTTTGGCGAAATTGGGTGTATCCAAAAATTCTTAAAAAACTGAATAGATTATTCACCTATCGACACGTCATTACGCAAAACGATCTAAAGGATTGGATGCAGCTCAAATCCTTTCCAGTTTCTAAAGTTGCTATCACGGGTGGCAACGGCCTGATCGGTTCAGAGCTAGCCGTTTTTTTGCAAGCGCAAGGGCATGAAGTTGTTATTTTGAGCCGCAGCATAAAAAGTAATGTATTTGGAGTTCGGGGAGTTAATTGGGATCCAGATAAGCAATTCATCGATAGCAAATCACTTGGTGATGTGGATTGTTGGATACATCTTGCAGGTGAAAATGTGGCAAAAGGAAGATGGACAAAAACAAGAATAAAAAGACTCAGAGATAGCCGAGTAAAAAGTACCAAATTCCTCGTAGAATACATTTTAAAACAAAAGAACCTTCCCAAGGTATTTATAACTGCATCTGGGACAGGTTACTATCCATCGAGTCCCGAAGTTATGACGGAGGACGCTGTAAAAGGAGAAGGAATATTGGCTGGAATATGCTCTGATTGGGAAGATGCCTCAACTCCATTGATCGGTACATCTATTCGTCGCGTTGTTTTGCGCACCGGTATTGTCTTGAGTAAAAAGGGTGGTGCGCTCGAGAAACTTTTACCCAGTTTCAATTTAGGAGTGGGAGGACCCATTGGATCAGGAAAGCAAATATGGAGCTGGATCGCTATGGAAGACTTACTGCGGATTTACAATTTGGCAGCAAAAGATCCAAAGATTGAAGGTACCTACAATGCTGTCGCCCCGATTGCCTCCACGAATAAAGAATTTGCTGATGTGATCGGTACAGCTCTTCGTCGTCCGACACTGGTTCGGACACCCTCCTGGATAGTGAAGCTAGTGTTGGGTCGAATGGCCGATGAGGCCATTCTTGCAAGTCAGAATATTGTCCCCAAACGCTTGAATGAGTCGGGTTTCAATTTCAATTTTCAAGACTTGGAATTAGCAGTCAGTCATTGCTTGGGTACTTATTAAAAAGTCCTCAGAACAGTTCCGCCTTGCCAGTGAATTCTTCCTATTCCAACTTTTCTTCAATTTCTAATCTATGAAATATATACCTCTAATTGTTATTCCCTTGGCATTATTGATACATGGCTGTTCACAGAAGAAGCCCACTTCTGAAAGCGACGAAACAGTAATTACAAAGAAGCGAAACTTACGTTTGGTATCGCTACAAAATACTGCGACTCCCATTGTTGGGGAAGTGGTGATTTGGTTGGTTGACAATATTGGCCAGATGACTGCCGGCAATTTAAATATTAAGGTATTCGACCCTGATAAACTCGTAGGGGCTCTTGAAGTGTTGGATGCGGTTTCTTCTGGAAAGGTAGAAATGGGTTATAGTGCCTCTGGTTTCTGGATGGGGAAGATTCCTGCTTCTCCTTTGTTTTGTTCCATTCCCTTTGGTCCTAATGCCAGTGAATACCAAGCCTGGTTCTTTCATGGAAATGGGATCAAATTGTATCAGGAAATGTATGACACCTACAATTTCAATGTTAAGGTGCTGATTTGCGGGATGATTCCACCAGAGACGAGCGGTTGGTTTGCGAAGGAAGTTAAAAGTTTGGACGATCTCCAAGGTCTAAAAATGCGATTCTTCGGTTTGGGAGGTGAGATCATGAAAAAGTACGGAGTCGCTGTTCGCTTGCTCCCTTCCGGGGAAATATATCCTGCTTTGGAAAAAGGAGTCATAGATGCTACAGAATTCTCCATGCCAAACATCGACGAGCAATTTGGGTTTTATAAGATTGCCAAATATAACTATTTTCCTGGCTGGCATCAGCAAACAACCACCTTCGAACTTCTTATAAACAAAGACGTATGGAATTCTCTTCCCCCGCACCAGCAAGCTATCATTGAAAATGCGTGCCAAGCGAATATTATTCGTGGGATTGCCAAAGGCGAAGGGAGTCAAGGTCCGGCCATGAAGAGAAATGCCGAGCGCGGTGTTGAGCAAGTAACTTGGCCACCTGAAATGATTGAAGCATTTCGCGGTTCTTGGCTCGAAGTTGTTGAAGAGAAATCTGCATCAGATCCTTTTTTCAAGAAAGTCTGGGATGATCTACAGAACTTCCGGGCTGACTATAAAGTTTGGGGCGATCGAGCTTACGTTAAATAGATTTCGATTCACCACAAGGAATCTATGGGTTTGGCGGAAAAAATTGAATTGATTCTTGAGAAGACTGGAAGGGTATGTGCGTGGATACTTTTGGTTCTCCTAGCTTCGATTATTGTCCAGGTGTTTCTAAATTTATTTAGTAGCTCAATTACCTGGATGGAAGAACTGCAATGGTACTTGTATGGTATATCTTCTTTGATCGCGATGTCTTACACGATGACCGGAAACGGTCATGTCCGAGTTGATATTCTCCAGCGAAAATTTTCAGTCCGCGCTAAACAAATCTTGGAATCTTTTTGGATTCTAATAGCCTTAATCCCTCTTTACCTTGTTACTCTTTTTTACGGATGGGATTTCGCGTTTGAATCATTTCGAATAATGGAAGCAAGTCCGGAACCGGGAGGCTTACCATTTCGTTGGGTAGTTAAAGCATTTATTCCAATTTCAAGTCTTCTGCTAATTGTAACCGCTGCGCTTCGAGGAATTTTGATTTGGTCAAAGCCTGAATTGTTAGAGGAAACGTCTCTTATTCATGGCGATTGAAAGCATATTACTTCTGCTTTTAAGCTTTTGTTTTATTGGGTTTCTTCTTCTAGGAGTTCCAGTTGGATTTTCATTAGGAGGTTCTTCGGTCGTAACCACGGTTGTAGCAATTGCTTTAGATGTCCAGTTTGGCACATTTTCTGGACTAGACTTTCAAGTTTTTTCTCTCGTAGTGAACCGCATCTACGGTCTCATGGGAAACTGGGTGTTGGTTGCCTTGCCCATGTTTATTTTGATGGGAAATTTTCTGGATAAGTCGGGGCTTGCTGAAAAGTTGATGCACTCACTCGGTTTGGTTACTCGACAATTTCCTGGTGGGTTGGCTTTGAGTGTTACGTTGATAGGAGTTTTATTGGCAGCCTCGACAGGAATTATCGGAGCCAGTGTTGTTCTTCTTGGGATGGTGTCTTTGCCGGTCATGATGAACGCCAAATACAATAAATCATTAGCGGTGGGGACGGTTTGCAGTGCTGGTACTTTGGGTATCTTGATTCCACCAAGTATCATGCTCATTATCATGGCTGATCGCTTACAGCTCTCAGTCGGAGATTTATTTCTTGGTGCAATTATTCCTGGAGTCATATTGGCCGGGCTTTATGCACTGTATATTGTGGGATACGCTATAGTTAAACCAGCGTTTGCTCCTCCTGTAAAACTTGAAAAAGGGCAGGAAGCGAAAGGACGAATTAGTGCTCTTGCTTTGGCGATATTTCCAACCTTAGCTCTCATCCTATTAGTTTTGGGATCCATCTTTTACGGAATTGCAACTCCTACCGAAGCAAGTGGTCTCGGTGCAGCTGGGGCCATGATCCTTGCGGCAAGTAATAAACGCTTGAATATGAAGGTTATTCGCGAATCCCTTGAAGGAACCTTGCATACGATTGGTTTTCTATTCGCAATTTTTATCGGAGCTACTTGTTTTTCTTTAGTGCTACGCCTTCTTGGGGGCGATGAACTGATCACCGAATTGGTCCAGAATTGGGATGTAGGAGATTATACAAAAATAACCGTTATATTATTTATCGTATTTTTGTTAGGTTTCTTTTTGGAGTGGATAGAAATTACGCTGATTATTCTTCCAATTGTCGGTCCGGCAATTTTACAAATGAATTTCCCCTGGATGGTCGATACAGGAATGGATCCGTCTTCAAGGCCCTCTTTGGTTTGGTTTTGTATTCTATCCGCGATGACGCTTCAGACCTCGTTTTTAACTCCACCAGTTGGATTTGCTCTTTTCTATGTTAAGGGTGTAGCTCCCAAAGAGATTTCTATTGGCGATATTTACCGAGGCGTAATTCCCTTTATTATTCTCCAACTTATCGGACTGATCTTGTTAATGATCTTTCCCAAGTTAGTGTTGTGGCTTCCGAGTATCAGTTATTGAAAAGCGTAAACTCACTAACTTAAAAATCCTAATGGATTTGTTATTAGCATAGGGTCATAAAAGTTCCTGATATTCGGAAAGACCGTATCCATTTCAGAAGAAGATACTCCAAACCATTTTGCTATTTCAGAACCATATTCGTCAACAGATGTGGTCGGGATTAATCGTCCTCTACCAACTTCAAGGCTACTGCCAAGAACGAGGGATGGATATTGACCATAAATTCTTCCACCATTCACGGGTCCACCCATGACAACGTGATTCCCTCCCCATGCGTGGTCGGAACCAACGCCATTTGAAGTGAGTGTTCTACCAAAATCAGAAGCGGTAAAAGTTACCACATTGTCGGTCATCCCAATTTCTTGGAGAGCGTCTTTAAAATACTGTATGGCCTGGCTGATTTGAGGCAACATTACTCCTTGAGCATCGTTTACTTCGCTGTGGTGATCCCATCCACCAACTCGAATAAAGAATGTTTGCCGTTTCATATTCAGGGCATCTCGAGCGGCAATAGTCCGTGCTACCATTTTGAATCGCCGGGCAAGTCGGGTAGCTGGGGCAGGTGTAAATATTTCAATGGGGTCGATTGCTACATTGAAGGCAATGGATGAATCTATAAATCTGCGGGTGTTCTTTGCAAATGTTCTGGTAAACAAGTTTTTGTAATGTTCTTCAAGGAGACCATCTACAGCCACTTTGAAGGAGTCTGTGTAATCCACCATCTCGGTTCCTCCATCTAATCCACTGACGTAAGCAAAGGCTTCATTACCGACCTGGAATACATTTACTCCACTTAAAGATATGTTCATTGAGACTTGTGAATCTTCGTTCATTGCCATCAATAAATCCGCAGTGCGTCCTCCCCAGCCACCCGGTGATGATCCTTTGGTTTGCGGAACTGATGTTTGCCAATGAACCTGCTGGTCGGAGTGGGAGAAAAGACCACTCGGTAGTGACTGCTTATTCCGGTAGTCCGATTTGGTGGTAGGATGAACAAGCGTTCCTACATTTGCTACAAATGCTAAGTCATTTGAGTTATAGAGACTTTGCAGTTCCGGCATCCCCGGATGAACGCCAAACTCACTGTAAGGTTGGCCGTTCGACGTAATAGGCAGTAAATCTGTTTTCGGAATGGCAATGTTATCTCGTGTGTTCTGGTACTCATTGTAGGCCGAGTCATTGTTCGGGACCAACATGTTATAGGAATCATTTCCGCCTGCCAGAAATAAACATACCAAAGCCTTGTAATCATCATCAGGACTCAAGTCCGCTGCTGCAGCAGTACTCGTCATCCTTAGGTTTAACAAGCTTGAGTATAATGCCGTGGAGCCTACGGCGGCACAACTTGCTTCGCCGAGAAACTGCCGCCTTGAAAGTAATTTATCTTTTTTCATTATAAAATCCTTATTCTAAAATGGCAAATTCTGGGCTTAGGCTAACCAAGAGAATAGCTCGCTGAAGTCGAGCTAGAGTAAAGATCTCTGGAATCGCCTCTACCGCTTCAACGATGATTGCTTTTGATTTGTCTCCCAGTGTTTGGTGGGTGAGTAGCAGGTCTAGCCGATCAATCAGAGCATCCGCATCCGATAGTTTTGCTAATTGAAATTCTATCGTTTCAGGTTCACCAGGTCTCATGTAGTTGAGAGTGGGTCGAGGGTTAGCTCCACCAGCTAAACCGCCCACAAGGCCTCTTTCAACTAACACCTCAAAAATTCGAAATGTTCTCAGTCCTGTTGTGTCATCAAGGATCTGAAACTCAGGTGCTACGAGGTCCTCGTCTTGAATTTCGCCACTTGGCACGTATTCGGGTTTGTAGAAATTGAATACTGATGGGTATTTGTATGGATACATCCCGAAGTCGTCGTCAAAGGACTGTATCCAGAAGTGAGAATTTGCCGTATTATGTTGAAGATCGAATGCCCTACAAAGTTGCGTAAATTTAAGTAAAGGTTCACGAAGTTTTCCACGTCCTTCCTCAATCATGTATCCAGCATCACGGGCCTCGGGATCTAGGAGGATAGCTTTGATGACCGCACCCAGGTCTCCACGAACACCTTCTCCGTTATCAATAAACACATTTGAAACTCTTTCCACATACTCCGGGCTTGGATTTGAGCTTACAAAGCGTTGAATCAGACGGATTGAAATGAATGGTGGGGTGTTAGGATGATTGAATAAAACATCGAGAGTCATAGAAATATCTTCAATAGTATTTCCGCCCGCTGGGATGATAGATCCATCGAACAATACCTTGGCCGTTCTGTCGTGTTGGTTATTGTTTTCGCGCATGGGATCCACTCTATTGGGATTCCAATATAAATTGGGTTTATTGGTTTGCCGAATCAATCCAGTGAAGACTTTTGCCATTTCTGTAATATCCTCATTATCGTATGTAGGAATTGGCTCATTCTGGTCATCGAGTTTTAAAGTACCGTCATTATTCAATAACCACAGCCCAATTGTGAAAAGTTGCATCACCTCACGGGCGTAGTTTTCATCCGGCAATCGCTTCTCAGATGCTTTTTTGTTGTTCCAGTAGGTTAGGTAATCTCCCATTTTCGGTGAAAGAGTCACTTCCTGAAGTAGGTCTCGGAAATTTCCAAATGAATTTCGGACAAGGATATCATACCAATTGACCCACTGGATTGGATACGCATTGGCTTTGCTTCCTGATTCTCCCATTACAAATAGTTGTGAGAGTGCCCATGCCATACGTTGTCGTAATTGGTCTGGGTTTAGGAGTGCGATATCCCACCACGTCGTGATCTTGAGCGTTGCCGGACCTCCTACGTATTCGCCTCGAATGTCTCTGGGGTCGATTGGATTCGAAAGGCCGAAAGAATAATAGTGTGCTAAATGTGAACTTGCCTCCATTGCTTGCTGATCATCGATCCAAGAATTGAAATCCAGGTCGGCATCTGCGAGTGCTTCTATATCTGTCATAGAAGGACCAAAGGTGGCTTGTTTTAAGAATCGGGCTGCTAGCGCTTTTCGTTCCAAAGTTAGATCCCCTGTTTCTGCTCTCAAACGCAGGAAAGTGGTATTTGGCCAATCCTCAAAAGAAAGAGTAACTTCCTCAGATGTTTCTTCAATAAGAAAACCATTCGCTACTGCCTGCCAAGGTGCATTACCTAGCTTTGTTGCCATCGCGGTCCATTCTTCGTCTCTAAGGTCGGCCTTTCCTTCCAATATGTATATTAAATCTCGTTTTCCTGGAAATGGTAATAGTACCATAGTTGATTGGTACTCCCGACGAAATATGGGAGACCAACCCGTTTCAAACGGGTCTACGGCCGCTTCAGGTTCCGCGCCTAAGGCATATTCCAAAAATGATGGAACGCCATCATTGTCGGGATCTTCACCTATGGGTTGTCCTGGTATCTTTTCAAGCCACTCAGGATAATCGTCTGTTGTTTCAGTAAATCCAACAGATACGGTTGCGAGCAGGGCAACAGATAGACGAAATATTAAGAAAAAAACAGGAGAGTTCATTTGTAAGCAGCGTCTGGGTACTTAAATAATACATCAATTCTTAGGGCTATGATTGAAATAAAAGCGATGATTTGTGCATTAGGCCAACAAATTCTTCTGAGTTACAAACTTTTACCAAATCAGGGCTCCAATAATCCGAAAGATAAATATTCATGAAATAGGCATTAATGAGTTTATTTTGATTGGTGCTTCGACAAT
>Ga0115002_10001896_pt1 | contig 28032 bp, 21 predicted proteins | sample ArcticOcean_MG_C_8_FD_89576 | JGI IMG/M metagenome (GOLD analysis project Ga0115002, IMG submission 89576) | Marine microbial communities from western Arctic Ocean - ArcticOcean_MG_CB11_86 | ecosystem: Environmental > Aquatic > Marine > Oceanic | place: Arctic Ocean: Canada Basin | collected... | reverse complement strand
CCTCAGGAGTTCGATTACGGGGCGGATGTCAACCACAACGACTTCATCGATTCGCGCGAGAACGACTGGGAAGCAGATCTGCCCTACGATCCGGATCTGGGGGGCCTACACCTGTACGGAAGCTACAAACCACTGCCCGGGCTCAAGCTCACGTTGGGTTCCATGGATGCTGAGCAGAACGCCGGCGCGCTGCCCAGCGAGTCGCTCTACAGCCGAATGAGCTACGGTCGACAAGTACCGACGATCGGGCTCTTCTTCAGCGAGCTGTCGGTGGAGCGGATACGGGATGGCGTGGAGGATCATCTGAGTGTGTACAGTGACCAGGTGCTCACCCTGGCCGAGCAGAAGCAGATATTCTCTTCAACCCGCAACCAGGCTATCGCTCCCTTCCGTGAGGAGATTCGCCTGGACTCGCTGAACTACAGGAACAGCACCTTCACGCGGCTCTTTGCCGAGGCTCGTTGGCAGGCCGTGCCGCACCTCAACATGCACAACAAGGTCAAGTTCGAGATCAACCATCAGCATGGTGGGGAGCTCTTCGACCACACCGTGCAGGCAAGCGACCGCCAGACACGATGGACAATGGCCCACAAGATCGATTACGACTGGGAGATCGCCCCCAATCTCACCTTGTTCTCAGGGTTCAAATTCCGCTACCACAAGCAGTGGCGGCGGACCCTCGAGTTGCCCGACGTGCACGAGCGTCATCTGATTCCGTTGATGAAGCTGAACTACCGTCTCACCAGCCGTACTCGCTTCCAGCTCGGAGCGCAGGGGATCACATCCAAGCTCCCGTACAGGGTAACGGACCTGGCGCGACCTGAAGAGAATTTCGAACAGCGCGATACCGTGTTGATGATGACGAATCTATCGAAGTACTTCGGCTACATCATCTCCACCAACGCTGGTGTGCGCCATCGGCTCAAGAAGTTCGAAGATCCAGCGGTGGATGCGATCCGAGGCGAGCGCTTCACTGCGGTGTTCATCAACGCCATTCTGGGTTTCGAGGAAGATTGAGCCCATGAGTCTCTTTCTGGTGCTAGGTCTGCTCACGGTCGGAGGGACCTATCTCGCCTCCAACGTGCCGAATGAAGAGGACATGGTGCACTCCTTTCATGAGGCGCAGCGCTTCTACGCCGAAGGCGCCTACGATCAAGCGATCGCTCAGTATGAGGCCGTCTCGCGACTACGCAGCAGGGCTCTGAATACCGGGAGCATCCAGGTTGCGGTGGGAGAAGAGCAGTTCCCGCTGCAGGAGGCTGCTGCCTATCAGGTCGGCAATTCCTTCGCCAAGGTCTACCAAGAGTATGCACGGCAAGCCGAGGACGCGTCCGCTGGAGACCGGCGGCCACAACTCATCGCCCAGGCGGACAGCGCCTTCGCGGCTTCCGTAGGAGCCTTTGAGCACGTGATCTCCCACTCGATCAACCAGGTGTTGATCATCCAGGCATACGGCAGACTCATCGACCTCAACTTCAAGGCGGGAGAGTTTCCCGCAGTGATCGACGCGGCTGACGCACTGGCTGCTGCCTATCCCGATGCCCCTCAGGTCATCGTGGGCTATTACAACACCGGGTGGGCGCTGTACGAGATGCAGGACTATGACGGGGCGATCGACGCCTTCCAGGCGCTACTGGCCCGTTTCACCACCGGTTACCAGGCAGATCGCAGCCTCTTCCAAATCGGTGAGTGCTACCTCGAAACCGGCAGATACGAGCTTGCCATCGACGCCTATCGTCAGTTGGTAGACCGTCAACTGCTCGAGGATCTGACCGAAGTCGAGCTGCGTCGCATGCAGCGTGAGAAGATCGCTGGCCTCGTGGACGAAACTGCCCTGGAGCTGGCAGCCAAGGCCCAGATCCGCATTGGCACATGTTATTCGCGGCTGGGACGCTACGACGAGGGGCTCGACGCCTACCGCAAGGTCATCTCTCTGTTCAGCTCCGAGCGCAAGCTGGTGGAAGAGGCGTACCAGCGCATGGCCGACTCGTACCTGGAGCGCGGCGACCTGGAGGCCAGCATCAGCACCTACCGGGAGGCGATCGATCAATCCACGAGCCGGACCCTGCGAGCACGGATTCAATACGCGCTCGCAGAGAGCTTCTTTTCGCAGGCCCATTATGCCGAGGCGGTTCGAGAGTATCAAACATACCTCAATGGCTACGGCGATATCGCCGCCACTGCCGGCTTCTCGCAGGAAAGGGTCAGCTACCGCATTGGCAGCGCCTATCAGCAGTTGGCCGGCAATGCCAAGGGCGACGACCGTGCGAGCTCTGAACGATGGTTGAATCTGGCCATCGCCCAGTACGATACGCTGTGCACGGATGAAATTTCATCCTATTACAAGGATGCCCGCTTCAACCGGGCGCTGGCTCACCAGAGTCTGGCCACGGATAGTGCCATGGCCTTCGCGGACGCAGAGTACAGGGCGATCCTGGCAGACGACGATGGCTACGCTGAGCGCGCCTTGGTGCAGATCGGCGAGCTCTACTTTGATCGGGGGCGCTACGACCAGGCTGCCCAGACGTCATTGCAACTGCTGGATAGCTACCCCAACAGTGAGCACGTGGACAAGGCCTTCATGCGGCTGGCGCTCTCGCGCCAGGCCGTAGGCGACCTGGATCGCGCCACATCCGCCTTTCTTGGGGTACCCGAAACCTCTCCCCTCTATGCCCGAGCGCGCCTCGGAGGTGGGCACAGCCTGCTCAGCGAGCGCCGCTACGCGGACGCCGTCCAAGTATTGGAGGCAGGTCTGCCGCGGGCGGATGACGACGGCCAGCGTGCCAGCTTCAACTACCTCCTCGGACAGGCTTTCGGCGGCGAGGGCGACTTTTCGGCGGCTGTAGCCCGTTTTTCCACGGCCCTTCAATATTCAGTTGAGGGCGAGCTTGAGGAAGCGTTGCGGTTCAGCAGAGGGAATGCTGCGTTCGCCGTAGGGACGTATCGATTGGCCGAAGAGGACTTCAACTGGATTGTCGAGCACGTCCGCGAACCGCGCAGAGTCCGGTCTGCCAAGGACGCTCTGGCTCTGGTCTATCTGAAGCAGAATCGGGGCAATGAAGCGGTGCGAACGCTCGCCGATATGGCTGCTGATACCGACCGCCCAGAGGAACGAGCCATCATCCTGAATCGCCTGATGGATCTACACTACGAGGAGGACAACCACGCTGAGACGATCGTCGTCGCCCGGCAGTTGATCGACCTGGCATTTGACGATGAGTTGAGCGCGGGCCAGATGTACCGGCGCAAGGAGAAGGCCTACTTCCTCATCGGCGATGCCCTGACGCGACTGGGCCGCACTGCGGAAGCGGCAGAGGTCTTTCAGACGGCCCTGAGTCTCTTCCCCGAGTCCCACTTCGCCACCGATATGCGACTGACTATGGGGGTTCACTACTTCGACCAGGGTGAGCTCGATCGGGCCAAGCAAACATTCGTTGATCTGTCGGCGGCGAAGCTGGATCAGGCCCGTCGCTTGATGGTGCTCTTCTATCTGGCCAATACGAACTACAGTCTGAGAGAATTCAACGACGCCCGGTCTTCCTTCGAGCAACTGCTGCGCGACTATCCACAGGCGCCCGCTCTGCCGGACATCTTGTTCGGCCTCGCAGAAAGCCACTATCAACTGGCGGAATATGAGTCCGCCATCGGCGTCTACGAACGCATTCTCGCTCAGCACGCCGACGACCCCACGGCGGGTCGGTCGCAGTACAACATGGCTTGGTGTCTGATCGAGCTCGAGCGCGTCGAGGCATCCATGGCAGCATTGCGTACTCTGCTGGAACGCTACCCAGAGAGTGAGTTCGCCGCCTCGGCGCAGTTTACGCTCGCCGACTATGCGTACAATCGGCGCTCCTATGAAGAGGCCAGGCAGGGGTATCGCCGGGTCCAAGAGCGTTATCCCGAGGACCCGGTGGCTGCCCAGGTGCCGCGCCTTATCGCCGAGATCGAGGAGGCCGTGGCGTTCGAGCACTACGAAGTGGCTGTGGCGCTGATGGATTCAGCCGAAGCAGCTCCGGAAGGAGCCAGCCAGGGGGAGTACTTCGAGCGCGCAGTGAAGTCCTTCCGGCAGATCAGTGAACGGTATCCCGGAACGGAGAGCGAACTGGGTGCACTGAGCAACATGGGGGTCTGTCTCGAGGGGCTCAGGCAGTGGCATGACGCCGTGGCGGTGTACGAACAGGTGATAGAAATGTATGAGGACAAGCGGGCGAGCAAAGAGGTGTACCAGTTCGCCAAGGCCCACAAGGAATGGATTATCACAACGCGATTGTGAGACTGGCTATCGATGATTGAGAAATCGTACATGATGCGATGCGTGGTCTGCTTGGTTCTGGGGTCGCTGTTGCTGGCTGCCGGCCAATCTGAGGCCCAGGATACGCCACCTGAGAGGTTGGCGAGCCGCAAGCAACAAGTGACTCGTTCTCAGGCGATCACGCTTTCTGCCCTGTTCCCCGGTGTGGGACAGCTGGCGAGCGGACACCGGAATCGGGGCACCGCGCTGGTGACGGCCGAGTTGGCCTGTCTGGTCATTTGGTTGACATCACACGAGGATTACCAGACCCACTCGGCGCAATTCGGCATTGAGAGCGAGCGCTTTGTGTCGTTGCGAGAGGGCGGGTCATTCGAAGAGGCCGAAGAAAGCTGGCAGCGGCTATCGGCCAAAAAGGACGATCTCGATGGCTCGCACATGCGCCGCAGATTGTTTGGTGCTTTGGCCGCAGTGGTATATGGCTACAATCTGCTCGACGTGATGGTCCTCGGCGGGGCTGAGCCCCACGCGGCCAGCTCTGTTCGCGTCGTGCCCATGACAAGGAACGAGGCGACAGGCGTGGCCGTCGTGGCTCGTTTTTGAAGGATCATGCACATGCGAGTGTCAATGACTACTAAGGTTCTCGTGCTCGGGGGCATCCTCGTTCTGACCTTGGGCTGCAGCAATGATCTCAAAATGCCCACGGCGTACCACCGAAACCACCTGGCGGTGCCCACCGATGTGGAGGCAAGCTTGAATGGCGACGGTGTACGAGTGACGTGGCAGATCGAATCCATTCAGAACGTGGCCGGCTTCGTCGTCTCCTTCACCGACGCCACTGGGAGCGTGAGAACGCGATCCCTTCAGGACTCGGCAGCCAGGAGCTTGGCTGACAACAGTGTGAACACCGAATCTGGCTCGATCATCCAGATCCAGGTGAGGGCTTTTGATGAAGATGACTTTCTCGGTCCACTGTCGACAGTGGTCAGCCTGTCTGTCGACTAAGTGAAGGGCAGATAGAGTAAAATGAATTCCGACTCCCAACGTTTTAGCGTTCCCAGTGACCGCATCAACCAGTACCGACTGCTGGCAGAGACCCGCCGGCTCGTCGTCGCTGGTCTGCTGATCAGCATGGGGCTCGTCGGGGGGGCGTTCATCTATTTTGTGGCGGCGCCAAAGGAAGATGAGGCGCCGCCGCCGGCTATCGCCCGAATCATCATCCGCAAACCGCGAGCGACCAAACCGTTCCAGCTCAAGCGCCAGCGCCTGAGGCCACGGAGTATGACCAAGAAGGTGAGTGCCTTGAGGCCCCGCCTGGCCATGCCCACGACTCGTCGTCTGACCGGGGCATCCATGTTCGGACGCGTCGAGACCATTGACTATGCCGTCGATACCGATATCCAAATCGACCTCCAGTCCGGGCCCATTGCGTTCTCAACGGCGCGGGTCACTGGAACCAAGGAGCCGGAGACGCGCATCGCCATGCGCGAGGAATTGCTCGACCTGGACGCGCTAGACACCGGCAAATACAAAGGGCTCATCATCCAGGATCCGACGGATCGTCGCAAGGTCAAGGGGTTTGTCTACCTTGGCACGGCATGGGCGACTGATCTTGAGCCCGTCTTCGCTAGCGCTGCAAAGGCGATTCCAAATCTGGTCGACGCCGTCAACGTCCAGACCGGGATCACCGCCAAGGTCGACGCCCATTTGTTCCTCGATTCTCAAGAGCTCTTCCGCACGCCCTTCGTCTACATAACATCGGAAGAGGCCTTTGAGCTAACCAGTCGGGAGAAGGAGAACCTTGGTGAATACATGCGCCGCGGAGGGTTTGTCTTCGCCGACAACGCCAATGCCACCGTCGAATTCAGTCAAGCGGAGGCCTCGCTGCGCCAGATCTTCCGAGCCGCGCTGGGTGCGCAGGGACAGTTCCAACCCATACCCAATTCCCATCCCCTGTACCACACGTTCTATGATTTCGACGGTCCTCCAGTTGGATCGGAGTTGGGCACTCCATCGGACTCGGAGCAATGGAGTGTCAAGTATCGCATTCTCCCTCAGCATTCCTACCGGCTGGAAGGGGTGTTTCTGGGCGACCGCCTCGTCGCTCTGTACTCGGACAGGGGCTACGTGCACAAATGGGCGGAGAACTACGGCAACGAACCGCAGTTGCGCTTCGGTATCAACGTCGTTGTCTTTGCACTGACTCAGGAAGGTTCCATCGCGCAGCAGCAGATCGACTACTACAGCGAAGGCGGTGCAGAATGAACAACTCCCCCTCGCCGACTGCATCGGCGCGGCGTACTGTCATGTTTTTCGGAATGGGTCTGTTCCTACTCAGCGGGTGCATCTTCACGCCCCCGGCGATCGAATACAGCAGCTATCTCTCGGCGCGTTCCACACGGGACGCTGCGGACCACTACCTGGTCGATGACGATGGGGCCGTCACCTATGCGCTGGCAGGACTGCGCGTCAGGGTCGACTACATGACAGATGAGGCGTTGAACCAGATGTTTCCCGACGATTCGAACAGGGGCCCGTTCTCGACAAACCCGTACACCTATGGGGACTGGCTCGATCCTTTGCTCGGGCACACACCCAATCGCTTCACTGTATTCCAGGTTACGGTGACCAACGACATCTACGCCAAGGTCTTGCTCGACCCGATCACGGCCTTGCTCCATACCGACCAGGGTGAGGTGCTTCACTCCTTCGGGATCCCATCCTACTCGCCGCACAAGAGTTTCGAGCGCTACTACCGTGGTGTCCGCGGCCAGAGCGGCAACGAGTTCTATCGCTTCGATACGCGCATGGGCAATGTGCGAAGCTCGACCTTTCTTGAAGACACGAAGGTGTTCAAAGGCGAGAGCTACAGCGGCCTGCTGACCTTTTCTCCCCTCGATGAAGAAGTGGACCGAGTCCAGTTGATTCTCGAGGATTTCGTGCTCAAATTCGACGCCTCCGATCAGCCCCTGGAAACCGTGGACATCTTCTTCGACTTTGATCGGACGATCTTGAAGACCGTGGTGACACCGGCAGCGGATCCCGCAGAGTGAGATTCGCCGGCGGTCGTACGATCTTGCTTGCAGCGAGACTGGTGGCGGTGGCGCAGGCCCCGAGTTGTAGAGCGAACCAGATATTGAATATCTATCCCTTGGTAAGAAGGAGTAGCTGAAATGTGGGAGATCGTCAAAAGCGGCGGACCTTTGATGGTGCCTCTGATCGGATGCGCTGTGTTGTCCCTCGCCTATACCATCGAGCGGCTGTGGGTCTTCAGTCGCCTGCCAGATCGTGTCCAGGCTCAAAAGGAGCTGAGCCGGATCGAAGCTTCGCTCGTCAATGGCGGTGAGGACGCGGTTGTGCAGGAGGTCAACCAGGGCACGGGAGTGCTCAACCACGTCTTTGCAGCGCTGCTGAGTCGTTACGATATCCTGATGTTGGAGCAGCGAGAATTCCGCGAGACAAACGAAGAGATTGTTCAACTGTCAGAGGCTGGTGGGGGAGGGCAGATCGCGCGGTTCATCGAAAGGCGGCAGGAGCTTGCGGACCTAAAGGAGGAGCTCGTGGTCGAGACCGAGGAGGCCTCGCGGAGTTACTTGGGGAAGCATTTACCCATCTTGAACATGATCGGCAATATCACGCCGCTGCTGGGACTTCTGGGAACGATCATCGGTATGATCCTGGCGTTCGAGTCGATTGCAGCGGTCGGCACAGGAGATCCGAAGGTGGTGGCCGACGGCATCTCACAGGCTCTTGTGACGACGGCCAGCGGTTTGATCGTCGCCATCCCGACGATCGTGGCCTACGGATATCTCGCGCGCAAGGCAGATCTGTTTCTGGATCAGGTGGAAGTTTTCGGGCACGCATTCTCGAATACCCTGATCACGGCCGGGCGCAGAAACAAGAAATAGTGTCCTGTCGGCGCTGAAGAGGGAGAGGAACTATGGCCAGACATCGGAGAACGCGGCGACCGAGTTTCCAGAAAGAGGGGGGACCGGATCTGACCCCGCTGATCGATTGCGTATTCCTGCTGCTCGTCTTCTTCATGGTGACGACTGTGTTCCAGCACGCCAAGGGACTGGACGTGGATCTGCCCGCGCCGAGTCAATCGGTAGAAGAAAATAAAAAGGATATCAACGTAATCCTGGATCACAACGGACAAATCGAGATCGGCGGAGAGCCGGTTTTGGCGACGGCGTTGGCGCAGCGGTTGGTTCGTGCCATGGCGGAAGCGCGTAACGACAACATCATCATTCAAGCTGATGGCGAGTGCGCTGAGAGGCACGTCGTCCACGTAGTGGATACGGCCAAGGAGGTAGGCGTGCAGGGCATCGCCTTCGTGGTCGTTCAGGGGGAATGAGCGTGGCTAGAACGAGGAGACGAAAAAAGCGTTTTGCACAGGAGAGTGAACAGAATCTGACGCCATTGATCGACTGCGTCTTTCTTCTGTTGATCTTTTTCATGGTGACGACGGTGTTCAAACAGCCGTACCGTCTGCAGGTAGAATTGCCGCAGGCGCGGAACGCCAAAGAGGCGCTTGAGAAGAAGCTGGTCGCGTCAATAACGACGGATGGCCGGATGGAGATAAACCGCGAGCCCGTCGACCAGGGAGACCTCGAGCAGGTGCTGTTGAGGGAGAAGCAGTCCACGCGGAGTCTGACCTTGATCTTGCGGACGGACAAGGAGGCGAAGCACAAGTGGGTCCTGTTTATCCTGGAGGCGGCCAAACGGGTTGGTGTCGACACGATCCTGTTGGCGACCGAGGACGAGAAGGACGGCTGAGCGTTGCTCGCCGGTCCCCGCAGGTGCTGCCGGCTAGGCGTTTGTCGCACAGTTGCGATGATTTTGAGCGGCATCGGTGTTCTTGTCGTTGTGGCAGGATGTGGCACACGCGATGTCGGCTCGGCCATCGGTGATCTGTCGAGTCCGGATCACGAAGTCAGGTTGCATGCCAGCTACGAGCTGATCAGGTACGGCTCGGTCGCCGTCGAACCACTTATCGACTACGCCACGACAGGCACGGACAGCCTGCGTTACATCAGCGCTCAGATTCTTGGCCGGATCGGCGACAGGCGAGCCCGAGGGACCTTGAAGCAATTCGCCGAGGATCGCAATGAGCATGTTCGCCGGGCGGCGCTCCTGGCTCTGGGCAACATGGCTGATCCCGGAATCGTCGACTACTTGGTCGCTACGCTTCTCGAAGACGCACGCCCCGACCTGCGCGCCGCCGCCGCTCAAAGCCTCGGGGTTTCCGATGACACGTTGGCGGTCCCGGCGCTCGTCCACGCTTTGCAGGACACGGCGTCATCAGTGCGCAAGCAGGCCGTCGTGGCCCTTCACCGACTGTGGACGCAACAGGCCGAGGGTGCCGTCACCCGTGCGTTGACCGAAGACCGGGTAGAAATCGTGCGCTTCGTCGCAGCTCAGGCGCTGGGTCAGCATCGAGCGGTCGCGGCCCGGGACCCCCTGCGGATGGCCCTGCGCGACTCGAGTGTCTGGGTCCGGGCCGAAGCGGCACGCAGCCTCGGTATGCTGGGCGATGCGGCAGCCGAGGGCGACGCAGAGGACAGGCAAAGGGTAGACGAATGAGCGTTGCGCGATCTGATGTCATCAGCCGTCTCGAGGTCATGGGCCTGAAAGCCGGTGACCGCGTGATGGTCCACAGTTCGCTGTCGAGCATCGGCCATGTCGAAGGCGGCGCGCCGACCGTGCTGCAGGCGATCCTGGATGTGCTGGGACCGGCAGGCACGCTGATGGTGCCGACCTTCACCCACAGTAGCTGCGAGTACTTCGATCCACTGCTCTCGCCATCCCTGAACGGTGTGATCACGGAAGCGGCGAGGAGTCATCCGGGAGCGGTCCGTAGTCTTCACCCGACGCATGCGGTGACGGTGATCGGCGCCGACGCAGAAGAGCTGGTAGAGGACGACCTGGATCGCGGCGCCCTCGGTCGGGATTGTGCTCTGGACCGGCTGATCAAGAAGGGCGGTTATGTCCTGCTTCTCGGGGTGGATCACAGAACGAACTCGTCCATCCACATCGGCGAGGACTATGCCGGGGATAATCGTCAGAAGTCCATCTCACCGGAAAACCCGAAGGTCGTCGTGCTCAACCATCCGCAGCGGGGTGAGCAAGAGCTCACGCTCACAGAGATGATGGGTCACACGATCGCATTCGACCGCATGGACGGGGTCTTACGCTCGAGAGGTCAGGTGGTGGAGGGGAAGATCGGCGAGGCGACATGCCAGCTGATGAAGGGCGAAGACATCATCGCTGCGACTCTGGACATTCTCAGATAGGGATCGCAGACGTACCGCTGCACTCGAAGGTCACTACCGCATGACCTGGATTACCCCGTTCTCCTGCGACGAAGAGCCGTCGAGTCCGCCGGCTGAGATCTTATACAGATAGGTCCCATTCGCCAGCTCCTGATCCGGGCGCCACTCGATCTGGTTGTAACCCTGGGGCCCAGTCCTGTGCAACTCGGCCACCAGTCTGCCGGCGATGGAGAACACTTGGATGTGGACTGCGGCGGATGCCTGTGACAGCGAAAAAGTGAAGTGGCCCCCCTCGCGCATCGGATTGGGGTGAAACAGGACGTTGCTGACGGCGTCTACGCCATGGGTTACACTGAAGGCGATGGACTTTGCCGCCCAATTGTTGTAGGTATCCCAGGCTTCGAGCTGTAGCAGGTGTTTGCCTGGCTCGAGTCCCGACAGCCGAACTTGCAAGACGCCTTCACGGTAATCGGCCATTGTCTCGAAGCGCCCCGTAACGTCCGTCACTTCGCCATCGATCCGCAACTCGATTCGGTGCCCGATCTCGCCGGTGATGTTGATCCCGCTCGGGTCGCGCAGGCGCGCGTGCAGCAGCGCCGTCGGTGCCACCTGTAGCACTTGCTCATCGCCGGGCAGACGACCGTCAAGCGTGAGCTCGAACTCAGGGCCATCATCGTCGGGTGGGGCCGATTCATCTGTGCCTGAGAAGGCAAATGGTCCCGCTGTACCATAGGCGGATGCCCGACCGTCCCATGCGTACGCGGTCATGCGTCCCTCGCCTGTGCCGTAGGCAATATCCTTGGGCGTGCGGAAGACAGTCTCAAAGCGACCTTCGCTGACCGCGAGGAGGCCTCGATAGATTGGCGGCCCATGTTTCTCGTATTCGATGGTTTTGCTCCTGTCCGTCGTCACTCTCCGTGTCGTGGAGTCGAATACCTGCACGCGGACCTGGCCCGAGAAGTCTTCGAGGAGGCTGCCTTCCTCATCAACCACGCGACCCGTGACGCGGACCTCGCCCAGGGCTCGAAGCGTGTCTGCTGTGGCCTCCATACGGACCCCAAAGGCGGGGCGGGCCAGCCGCGTCAGCGGATCGCCGAACAAATTGTAACGCAAGATCTTTCTTAGGTCCGCATCGGCGATTGCTTTGGCCTCCATGAGACCCAGACCGACTGGTACGTGCTGACGTCCGCCGCGGAACATGAGTCGGTGGAAGCTGCGGGCGAGCGCCATATTGCTCTCGTGGAAGCCGACTCGCGTGGCGCCGATCATGCCGATGATGCCGCCCCCGGTCCGCTTGAGAAGAGCCTCCGGAATGGAATCGCGCACCGGGTCGTCGAAGACGGCCATCTGACTGGCGGCGGCGTAGAGGAAGGGCAGACGGCGACCGTTGGCGATCTGGTCCAGGTCCGCGGACAGGACGAAGATGTGCTCGTGCGCGAACACCTGGGCGTTGCCGTGCCCGATGTAGACGAGCAACAGCGAGCCGGCGTTGAAGCGATCGATAAAGGCGTCACGAGCGCTCGGCTTGAAGCGGCCTTCCAGAGGGAATTCTAGCAGGTAGAGCTTCTCCACATCGATATCGGCCGGCAAGAACCGGGACGCCAAATTCTCGGCGTCTCTGACGAACATCGCTTCGACCACGGTCAGATCGTCGGCGTTGTGGGTATCATCCGCCACCAGCAGTGCGCGGGCATGCCAGTCGCCAAACTCAAGATTCGAATCGTAATCGATCAGCTTGTCCACTACTGTTTGAGCATCGATCGCCGTCTGTACAGGCAGCCGCCCGATGGCCATGTCGGGCAGCTGGTCCTCGCCCACCACGCAGACGTACCAGTCGTCGAAGGTGAGATCCCTGTCTTCATAGGGAGGGATCCAGTTGCCGGTAGATGTGCCCGAGTTGTTTTTGTAGTCGTAGCTGCCATCGCCAAAAAGCAGTACGAAGAAGGGCGCAGGATCCCAGTTCGAGCTCGTGTGGCGCACGAAGTTTCGGATCGCGGTGGGATCGAGCAGACCTCCGGAGAAGCTGTCATAAATGTCCTGTACATCGACTACGGCCGTCGACACGGGCGCGCCGAAACGGTCGTCTGACCTGCGCCATGCCGCCAGGCGCTCTGCTTGATCCAGGAAATCGGCATGTGAGATGATCAGGTAGTCTGCGCCGAGGACCTCTCGCTTGAGGTCGCGCCGGTCTGCCGTCTCGATTCGACTCGGTTTTCTCATTCTTTGTGGCGTGAGGGCCACATACGATCGCGCTGGACCCGCGCTATCCTGGAAGGCGACCGCACCTGTCGTTGGATCGTGTGCGATGTCGACGATTTCCCTGAGGCCGGCGGACACCTCGAACAAACGCGGCAGGTCGGTGAAGCCGCTCACTCGATACTCGACAATACCAGACGTGTCTGCTGCATCGAAGAAAAGCGCATCGTCCTCGGCTTCGAGCTGACGGTCGAATTCAAGCTCATACCAGTCGAAGAGACTTAAACTACCCACGGTATTTGTGAGGGTCAGTTCGTTTGAGCCATCCAATGGTGCGCGGTCGGTCGAAAACTCGAAGAGGTGGGGCCCCTCCACTGCGAAGCGGATAGTGCCAACGCGCCGACCGTTCCAGTTCACGCTGAACAATCGACTCGACTCCGTGCGCGCGACGAAGCGGAGGCGAATGGTCGTCGGCCCCACGACGGGTCGACTGATCGGCAGCGCGAAGGATTCCGAGTCTCCCGCACGCAGAGCCTTCCAGTACCACTCCAGGCCTGATTGAATGTTGCCCTGGGCGAAGTAGGTCGTCGATGTCTCCACTTCCTGGTGGAGGCGCACTCGATGGGTATCTCTGGTGCTCGACGGTGTGCCTGACAGGGAGGGCTGCACGGTACCGCGCGCTGCCCCCTGGCCCGCGCTCAGGGAGAGCCAGTAAACGTTGTTGTCGGAATATGGATGCTGGATATGCTCGAAGCCTGTGCCGGGATCGCCGACCCAGCGAGAAAGGGCCTCTCCGTAGAAGAGGATGGAGTCCTGCGGGTCGAAGCGGCCATCACCGCCATCTGTGACAAGAATCTCGACCGCACGTAGCTCGTGGTCAGACGCGGCGCCCATCTCCACGGCCAGAGCCCTCCCGCCGCCGTACTGAAGCGCGATTTCCTGCACAGAGATGCCGCTGAGGTCTATTCCCACCTCTTGCAGATCCTCACCGGTGATTCTGTAGATCCCCGCTTCGCTCAGGCTGAGTTTCAGCAGCGGCCCGTCCGCCTGCGCGATCGGCCTGAACCGCCTGGCGCTGTACTGGCTGCGGCGCCATCTGCGGGCCTGTTCATAGTTCACCAGGGTGCCGGCATACAGTTCCTCGGCGAAGGGTTCGAGGCGGGGGGCGGACGTGTCGCTCGTGGCCGTCGGCAGGTTCAGATCGACCACGATTTCTTCGAAGGCTCGGTCGTCCTGGCCGGAACGCGAAAACCATACGTCCACGACCCGTTGCTCGCGCAAGAAGCCGGTCGCGCCCAGGTATGCCGGTGAAGGGTGTGGTGACTGTTGGCACAGCGCCACGGCCGGACCAGCCGTTGGGGCGTGGGCGACTGTGGTCCGCACGACGGACAGCGAGACGTCTCCCTGCAGTGGAATCCCGATGAGTACCTTGTGCTGGCAACCTGGAGTTCCTGCACGATCGGGCGTATACGCAAGCCGCAGCAGGCCGCCTTCCTGCCGCAGCAGGCGTACGTCGGCCATCGCTGTCGACGACAGGGCAGTTACCAGCAGGCTGGCGAAAGCAACAAAATTCAGGGTCACTCTCCGGACACGCAATCCTTCATCTTTCCCTGATCACGGCGAATTTCCCCCGGGCCGAACTCCCTAGGCGATTGGTGGCGACGAAGAAGAAGACGCCGGAGTTCACAAGGCGGCCGTCTTCGTTCGTCCCATCCCAGGTCACGGAGTTGTTGCGATAGAACGCTTCCAGCTGACGGACGAGGTCTCCATCAACAGAAAAGATGCTCACAGACGAGCCTTCGGGGATTCCGCTGATGGTGAGTCGAGTGCCGACCGCGGGCGAGAGTCGCAGGGGATTCGGATACGCCGATCCACTCGAAACAGCCGACCCCGTTGGCCCGCTGATCTGGACGCGACCCAGGCCGCCAAAGGTGCCGACCCACAGCTCGCCCTCGACCTCATCGAACAACAGCGATTCGACACGATCGTCGATCAGCGGGCTGTTGGCTGTGGTGTACGTGAGGACGAAGAGTCCGTTCGTCTTCAACTGAGTCAAGCCGCCCTTGGTGGCGGCCCAGATGTTGCCCTCCGTATCGCCCTCGATGTCTGTGATCACAGGCGACAGCAACCCATGTTGGAGTCGGTACTCGCGCCAGGAGGCGATCTCGAAGTCCCCTGTGAGTCTGTCGTACCGGTAGCGGACCCGGTTCAGGCCGTTGTCCGTACCGATCCAGACGACGCCGGCCTCGTTGGAGTAGACCGCCGTAACACGATTACTGCCCAGGCGCGGGTCGAATCCCGTGTCCAGGACCACCGCACGCTCATCCCCGGCCTCGAAGGGAGTGCCACCATCGTCGAACATGATGAGGCCGTCCTGGGGCGTGGCGATCCACTTCAGGTCATCGGGTCCGATGGCGAGCCTGCCGATGTCCCGTCCTGGAGCAAGTCCGAGGGTCTTTTGCGTGTTGAGGTGGCTCAACAGAGGCGGGAAGCCATCCATGACGGCGAGGCCGGCCTGGATATTGGCGAGCCACAAATTGCCGTGCCTGTCCCGCTCGATGTCGCTGATGACGACGAAGGTAGGAGCATCCGGCTGAGTGATGCCCCTCAAGATTGAGTTGGACTGGTTCAAGTGGTGCCATCGTTTCTGCGAGTCGAGCACGGCCAGGCCGTGACCCCAGGTGCCGACCCAGAGCTGGTCAAGCTGGTCCATTTCGACCGCCACGGTCAGGTTGGAGGGAATGCCTGTGGTGCGGTCGTGCACCCACCAACGCGTCCTGTCGAACTGAAAGATACCCTTTGGCGGCACGGTCTGGTCGTTCGGCATGCTGGCGACCCACAGATTGCCGTCAGCTGACAGCGTCATCTGGTAGAAATGATTCGCCGGCGTGTCCCCCAACGGCGGCGGTGGATTGTCGCCGAACACGGCAAGGCCCCCGTAGGTACCGATCCAAAGCGCCGACCCGTCGCGCGAGAGCGTGCGCACATTGCCGGAGATGGGTATCTCCGTCCAGTTCACACGACTCAGGCGATGGGAGATGCCGTCCTTCGTGAGCGCTACCACTCTGCCGTCATACATTCCCAGGGAGGTGACGGTGCCGAGACGTGCCTCGGATAGCCACATTTCCCGGATCGCGTCCCAACGCCATACGTTGCGACCGGCTGCGGCAAACAGAGTGTCGCTGGCCACCAGCAGATCAGCTACATCGCCGACGCTGTCATCCGTCGACCACGCCTGTGGGTCCTGCAGGTTCGATTCCGCGAGATCGGCCCAGGCCAGCCCCCCTTCTGTTCCCGCCCAGACCTTGCCCCCGTAAATGGCAACAGCGGCCACGGCGGTGTCGCGGGGCAGGGACCCGAACTGGCGATAGTTCTCCGCGACTCTCTTGACGTCGGTCAGGAAGAGGCTGATACCGACGTTATTAGCCACGTAGAGATGGTCGCCGTCGGTGGCCAGGTCGTTGAGCTCCAGCTCGCGGAACACGCTGAAGGGTTCGGAGAAGTGGTTGGCGGAGACAACGAATCTGCTCAACCCGTCGCCGTTGGTGCCGAACCAGAGGTCGCCATCAGCGTCTGCTACGGCGCTGAGGACCTCGTTGCCCGCCAGTCCGTCGACGCGGGTGAAGCGAGTGTAGCTACGCTTGGCCACATCATAGCGCAGGACCCCTCCGTTCGTCGCCGCCCACACGATGTCCTGGACTCGCACGATATCATTGACGACACCCATGCTCGAAATCGCCGACCAGCCACTGGATGGCGACTGGGCGCTCGCGAATCCTGCGAAGAGTACGACCGCAAGGAGCCAGATGCGTCGGCCAGAGAGTACGTTGCAAGGAGCTTCCTTCAACCTATATCCGGCGACCACAAAGAGGATAGGGTTGTCGAGCACTGGGGCCACAGTCCTGTGCCGGTGAAATCATGAATCTGTACGAGGCTGGTCAAATGTGTCACGTGACCTGCAGGACACGGACAAGGCTCCCGTCGTTGAGCCGTGCCACCGTCGGCAACCTGCAACATCAAGCCAGGCGACCTTCGTCAGAGTGTGGAGGGCTTCGCTGGGATGATCAGGGTGAACCGCAGGGGCAAGCTGGTTGCGGCCGAAATCCTTGTTTTTTCTGGGCATAGGGATAATTCTCCGTACATCCGAACGGGCCGCACCGAGCGCAGACGCCGCGCCTCACCAAGGTAGAGGACCACCGCAATCCCATCAAGCAGGCCCTCTTTTGCAGCGAGTTGCTCGCCCCGTGTTTGTCGTTGCCCGCGCGGTTGCCATTGACCGCCTCGATGTGCAGCGATTCCTATGCGCAGGCCAGCAGGACACCCGAATCTGCGGCGGAATTCGTTCGTCGCAAAAAAATCACCTACGCCTCTGTTCACACGACATTTTAAAGACAAGCTTCACAAAATCTTGCCTATCAAGGTCAATCCGCTTGTCAGGCATACACCACACGAACGATAAGGCCTCTTGTGGTTCCTATCCGCTCTCGCTTTTCATCGCGGTGTCGGATCAACCGCTGCCCTGCTTCGGCTGCAGGGCGTGTCTACTCGGCGCCACGAATGGGTTCAGAAGAGCCTGTATTTCTTAATCCACTACTTGCTGAACTTGAGTTGCCCCGCAAAAAGAGATCGAGCATCTCGGTTGCCCTCGACAGGCTTGCTCAACACGCGTTCTATTATCGCTTGTCCTGACAGGGCAGAAAGGGATGGACATTGGCCGTGATTCTTGTGTCAATACTCCAAAGGACCGGGGGGTACCAATCAGCCTGATGAAGGACGATCGGCGCACCAAATGGATCGGCGGCGATCGCCGACTCATCTACGTCAGCGATCCATCGAACACGACATCGCACTTGAGCGATCCGACTTCAGCAGACGAACTGCGAAGTATCATTCGCAATTACTCGTTGGGTGGTGTCGACTCGGTCGTTCAGGAAATCTTCGCCGAATGCATGACGATGTTCTGGCGCACGGCCCTGGTGCCCTACGACATCCGTCCGCACCACCAACGCATGGTCCCGATGATGGACGAGGGCATGATGCCCGTCGAAGTCTTCATCGATGAATGCCACAAACACGGCATGGAATTCATCGCAGGATTCCGGATGAACGATCGTCACGGGCATCATCCGGACCATTTCAAACAGCTGTGCGAAGAAAAACCGGACTGGGTTCTGCGCGAATACAAGCCTTCGTGGCGCGGGGCGCCCAAAGAGAGTCACGAATACGGCTGTTCACTGAACTACGCCGTCGAAGGGGTACGCGAATTTCTGCTGTCCATCATGGCGGAGGCCGTGTCGCGATTCGATCTCGATGGCCTCGAGTTCAACTACACCCGGCTCGTCGAATGCTTCCCACGTGATCAGGCCGCCGAAAGTGCCCACATCATGACCGATTTCGTACGCCAGGCCCGCGTGATGCTGCGCCGCAAGAGCGGAAAAAACCTCGTGCTCGGTGTTCGCGTTCCCCAGCAGATGGCCGGATGCCTCGCCTGGGGCCTCGATGTCCCGACCTGGATCAGGGAAGGACTGGTTGACTACGTGGCACCGGGCGACTTCGGGTTCACCGACTTCAACGAGAAGTGGGAAGACTTTACCTCGATCGCCCGTGAACACGACTGTCGGGTCTATCCGCAGACACAACCCAAAATCGGCATCGAGCTGGACCCGACGACGCTGATGACTGAAGCACAATATCGAGGGGCCCTGAACAATATCTATGCCGCCGGCGCCGACGGCTTCTCCGTGCAAAATCACTTCTTCCACTGGGGTCGATTTACGGTCGGATCCGAGCGCCCGGGCGGGACCCCAAATCAGTCTCTCGAAACAGAAAATGCGGAACATCCCAACGCCTACCCAAACCCATTGAACTTCCTCAGACAGCTCAGGAATCCGGCGGCCCTCACCTCAGGTGTGAGACATTATACTTTCCTTCCCCTATGGGGCAGCAAGGGAGAGGATCGTGGGATGAGCGGCATCTACGAGAAACAAGAGATCGTCTTGACCCGTGGGGCTCCTGAAACGCGGAGCACATTCAGGTTTCGGCTCTGCGAGCAACTACCAGAGAATGAGGCGAAATGCGGTGATGGCAAACTGATCATTGAGGCCATTGGCCTCACAACTGGTGACAGTGTAATGATCGACATCAACAGGAGCGTGGTGGATTCCGCCGACATCACGTGGGACCTTGAGGCTGATCCACCGACTTGTACGATGAACGTGTTGGCCCCGCCCTTTCAGTTTGGCGACAACCATCTCGGTCTGACCCTCACCCAATCGGCTTTGAGCGAAGGTACGATCACCGTCGAACGTCTCGACTGTTTCGTATCGTAGCTGGCCACAGGTATGTCGTTATCCTGGCGTCTTCTGACTCCTCAACCGATAGCACCCCCAATGATCTGAGCCGTATTCGGCACAGCGGAGACTTCTCATGAGTGGTCCTTACCTGCTCGGCGTTGACGGTGGTACCGAGAGCCTGCGTGCCGCGGTCTTCGATCTCGACGGCGAACTACTGGCCTCCGCATCCACGGCATACGAGACCCACTTTCCCCATCCAGGATGGGCAGAGCAGGATCCGCGTGACTGGTGGCGGGCCCTTGGCCAGTCAGTGCGCAGTGCTGTGGATCTGGCTTGCATCGACCCAGAACAGATCGCCGCTATGAGCGTCGATACAACGTGCTGCAGCGTTGTGGCTCTGGATGCCCAGGGCGAGCCACTGCGTCCATGCCTGATTTGGATGGATCTGCGCAGTGCCCCCCAGACCGAAAAAATCCTTGAAACCGGTGATGAGGCGCTGCAGGTCAATGGCAACCGTCAGGGCCCGGTGTCGGCTGAGTGGATGATACCAAAGGCACTTTGGATCAAGGAAAACGAGCCCGACCTATTCGCTCGCGCTGCCACCGTGTGTGAGTTCCAGGACTACCTCAACCTGCACCTGACCGGCCGTCGAGTGGCCAGCATCAACAACGTCTCTGTACGCTGGCACTACGATCGCCAGCGCGGCGGGGTGCCCGAATCGATGCTGGATCGTCTCGAGCTCGGTGAGTTGTCACAGAAGTGGCCTTCTGAGGTGCTCGAACTCGGCCAGGTCATCGGCGGACTGACGGACAGAGCCGCCGAGCATCTTGGCCTACCGAGGCAGTTGCCTGTTGTCCAGGGGGGGGCCGATGCGTTCATCGGGATGGTGGGGCTGGGTGTCGTGCGTCCCGGCAGCCTTGCCCTCATCACCGGCTCGTCTCATCTCCAACTAGGCCTGAGCGATACGGCCTTCCACGGCACCGGCATCTGGGGCACGTACAGCGACGCCCTGCTGCCAGGTTTACACGTCGTCGAGGGCGGGCAGACCTCTACCGGCTCCGTCGTCAACTGGCTCAAGCGCCTCTACGACGTATGCGACTATGACGACCTCAACCGCGAGGCCAGCGGATTGCCACCCGGCTGCGAGGGCCTCGTGATCCAGGAGCACTTCCAGGGCAACCGTACGCCGCATACCGACCCAAGTTCACGCGGTGCCATCCACGGGTTATCTCTACGACACGGACGGGCCCACCTCTTCCGCGCCGCCATCGAGGGGATTGCCTTTGGTAGCGAACTGATACTGGAGACCATGCGCTCCAATGGTTTTCACCCTGACCGCATCGTCGTGGCTGGTGGCGCCACGCGCTCCGATCTGTGGCTGCAGGTCCATGCGGACGTCTCCAATCTACCCCTGACGCTCACTGCGGTCTCCGACGCGCCGCTGCTCGGTTGCGCAATTCTTGCCGCAGTCGGAGCCGGCCTCTATCGCGACGTTCAGACCGCAGTGGACCACATGGTCAGAGTGTCCCGTGTGATCGAGCCAGATGTGAGTACCCATGCCGCGTACCAGCCGTTCTACAGCAGCTACAAGGCGACCTATGGTGCCATGCGCTCCCTGAGGCGGGACCTTGACCTGTAGTCCTTAGGGCTGGACATGCGCCGGTGAGGCTGTCGTAGACGTGGTGCGTGACCGTTAGCCCGGGGGCTGGTTTGTTCTTGGCACATCGGTGCCGTCCGACCAGCGCGTTTGCACAGCGAACGCGACACGCTCGATTAGACAGATACCTTCAGCGCAACACTGAAGACGCGATCAAAGTCGCCGTTGGGTCCTGGTGCGCCGGACCAGCCGTTAGCCAGGCGGTCGTAGGTGACGATGAGTCCGTCCGACTTCCAGGGCATGATGCCGGTGTAGGTAGTACTGATCGCGGGGTCCCCGTCACTTTTTCCTTTGCAAAACGCTTCTGAAAAGCGGTGCGGTTGATGTTCCGTGCATTTGTTGTGGTGGGCCCCCAGGTTCAGCGCTTCCCACTTCTCACCTTTGCCATCGGTGCATAGCCACAAGAAAATCCCGGGGCGCCCACAGGTGAGGACCAGGGCGCCGTTGCCGAGTCGCGCCAGCCGCGGTTGCACCGACCACATGCCTGCCATGTGGGTCGGCTTTGACCACGTAACACCTCCGTCCCGGCTGTAGCTCTTGTAAAGATCCGAATTGCTGCTGACTCGTAAGACGCACAGCAGGTCACCGTTGTCTAGAAGCTGGACGGCTGATTCGTTGGGCCCCTCTTCAGCTTTGGGCGCGTCGTCGCAATTGGCGACTGTGCTACGATAGTTCCAGCTAAAGCCATCATCGTTGCTGACGGCGGCAAAGATGAGCCATTTCTTCTCGTCCCGTTGCAGCTTGCCGTACAGCGTTGTCAACAGGGAGCCGTCAGCAAGTCGCTGGAGATTGCCGCTGTGGAGGAGGCACAACAGATCCTGGTGATATGGTGCCAGAGAAGGAAAGTTGGAAAACCGGACATCCCGTGCTGTTGCCGCAAGGGAACCGTCTCTTGTGAGCAGAGTGCCAGGCGCGACGCAGTCTGTCTTGCTCCCCGGTGAAGCGGGCCACAATTCATATGGCATCACAAGCGTGCTCGACTCATCGTGACGGACGGATGCCTGACCGCACGACTCGATGGCAAGATCCTCTCGCCAGGAGACGCCGCCGTCTTCGCTGACATACAGCTCGCCCGGCCACTGACCCTGTGCCGTGTCGTCGGCTCGTACGACGGAGCAAACGAGAGTGTCTGTGCCGATCTGATGCAAGGTGGAGAACCAGAATTGGCCGGCCTTGTGACCAACCTCAACTGGAGCGGCAGCTTCGATGGTCGAGCGATCAAGTTGATAGGTGACAGTCATGGATGGGCCTGCCTATGGTGTATCGAGTGTGCAGCTATTGACGCGCAACTCTTCAGGCCTGGCCTGAGCCCGACTCGAGATCGTGTATGAAGTTCAGGCTTTCTTCGATGACAAAGTCGCGGGTCAGGCCAATGTGGCCGCGATCGGTGTAGTGCAGATAGCGATGGTGAACGCTCTTTGCTTTCAGAGTTTCTGCCATTCGATCCGCCTGACTGACCGGCACCGAGGAGTCATCGTCGGAGTGCAACAGAAGCATCGGCTTACTGCTGTCTGAGACGTGTTCGATCGGGGAAGCCAGCCGCCGGGCCTCGTCCCAGGGCACACCCGGGGATATCCAGCCGCACGCCCAGTCCAGCGCAAGCAGATCATAGGCGCCGGAAACACTGATCGCGGCGCGAAAGGCACACGATTCACCCTCCCAGCCACCCGTGTTCATGAACGGACCTTGCCCAAGGGTCGCCGCGAGAGATACCAGGTGTCCTCCCGCGGACATACCGGTGAGATAGATCCGATTGAGATCGAGTTGGTATTTGTCCGCGTTTGCACGGACCCAACGGATCGCGCAGAGCGTGTCCTGATAGCAGGCGGGGGCCGGCGTACAAGTGACCAGACGATAGTCGATGGACATCGCGAAGAAACCATGCTCAGCCCACTGGTTCACATCGATGGCTGTACCGAGCTGGTCTCGACCGCTGTAGTGCCACCGTCCACCGTGAACACCGAGCATGACGGGGAGAGGGGCGGTCACGTCGCTGGCTGGAAGGGCTATGTCGGCAAGCAGTCCCGCGCCGAGGACCTCGCCGTAGATGATCGTTTCCATGTTCCCCATTCGGGTCTCGAGGTTGCATTCGGGTCTTGACCGGCTGTAGGATAAACGGCATGACCGGTGGGTTGGCAAGCGGCGGCTGGACCGCGCACGCCAATCTGGCTTTCGTCAACGGTAGGCGAGGTACACTCGATGGCACAAATCATTGTGGGCGCGGCACAAACCGCGAGGCCGACGAGCCTGACGTGGTGCTCATCACTTACAATGGGTCACATCACTTACATGGGTCACATGGAGCCAGGGCAGGCTGACCGCCACTGGACTGGCGCTCGACAATGAGTGACAATCTGACACACCGGACACTGGAAAGAGGACAAAATGGCTGCAGAGCCCTGGCGTTACGAAAAACTGACCTGGCCCGATATCAACGATGCTGTGCAAGCCGACAAGGTCATCATCGTACCCGTCGGTTCAACAGAACAGCATGGTCCCCACCTGCCACTGGATGTGGATGTCGTCTGCCCACGAGGCATGGCCGAAGAAGCCGCAAAGCTGATCCCCAACGACGTTCTGGTCATGCCCACCTTCATCCATGGCTACACGGCCCATGTGATGGATTTCCCTGGGACGATCAATGTGGATTGGGAGAACTTCATTAAGTGCAATGTCGACGTCGGTAAGAGTCTGGCCTATCACGGCTTCAAGAAGATCATTTTTCTCAACGGCCACGGCTCCAACTCACCCAACCTGGATCTGGCCGCCCGTCGGGTGAATCTCGAAACTGACGCCGAGTGCATTCACTGTAATTGGTGGTCTCTGCTGACGGTTGATCCCGACTTCATGAAGAACTGGCGCCAGAGCAAGTTCCCCGGCGGCTGCGCCCATGCCTGCGAGTTGGAAACCTCCGTCTACCTCTATTTTGACGAGGACAACGTTCGCAAAGACAAGATCAACGATGGCGATATCGCCTTCCATCAGTACAAATCAGACTTTCGCTGGGTCGACATCTTTGCTGCCGGCCCCGGCACACCCACCAGCTGGACCTCCTCCTATTCAGATTCTGGTGTCCTGGGACAGGCGTCGCTGGCGACCAGGGAAAAGGGCGAAGCGGTCGTGACACAGGTCAGCTCGCAGCTGGCGCGCATGGTTACCGAGTTTCGTACCCTCCCCAAGCCACCGCGCGGCGACCACCATACAAGCCCGCCCAGCATGCCGATGCCCTGGAAAGCCGACGGCACACCAGATGCCAGCGGCAACGTGCACGAGTAGCTAGCCGATCACGGCAGCTGAACCGTCCTTCTGCGTCGTGTTCAGCTCATTTACGAATGACCGCGCGAGGCCTGTTGTGAAGATTACCGAGATCGAAGTCCACGACATTACGCTCGAGTACTGTGATTGGACGGCGTACCAGCTGAACCATTACTACGGGCCTATGTACCGGACAATTTATGTGGCCCACACCGATAACGGACTCGTCGGCCTCGGCGAAAGCCGCGAGCGCGAGCCCGATCAGGTTGTCGACAGGTATGTGGGCTCCAATCCCTTCGAGTGGATCGGCGACGAGACCTCCATCGGTCTGGGTACGGCCATGTACGATCTGATGGGCAAAGCGGCCGGCGTGCCGGTGTACAAACTGTTCGGGCAAAAGCACCGGTCCTGGGTGCCGGTGGGCAGCTGGACCGTGTCTACCCATCCCCGCCGCATGGCCGAGGCGGTGACAACCTACGCCTCCCAGGGATATACCTGGATGAAGTTTCACCTGACCCCCTTCGAGAATGTTATCGACCAGACACAAGCCATGCAGAAGGTGGCGCCGACAGGGTTCCGCATCCATTACGATTTTACCAACCACGGCACGAACGACCACATGCCCGAGCTCCTCGAGAGGCTGTCTGCATATGACATCGCCGGCTGTTTTGAGGATCCGCTGCCGGGTGCGGACATCGATGGCTATATCGAGTTGCGGCGGCGCTCGCACCTACCCATCATCCTCCACCACTACCCGACCGAGGCGACCTACGAAATTTACCGCCGGCCGGCGGATGCCTACATGCTCGGCTACATGAAAATTGGCGAAGCGGTACGGCGTGCGGGACTCTTTGCCGCCGCGGACACGCCGTTCATGATGCAAAACGTCGGCGGCCACATCACCCGCGCCATGACCGTGCACATGATGGCCGCGTTTCCGTCGGCGAACTTCCATCACCTCTGCGATGCAGAGACCTGGAAGAGTGATGTCGTCAAAGAGCGCCTCGAACCTGTCAACGGCTTCGTGCGCGTTCCGGAAGCGCCTGGCCTCGGTCTCAGTCTCGACCGGGCTGAGCTCGAGCGCCTGGAAAATCTGAACGTACCGCGACCAGCCAGCTGGATCATTAAGTCCCGCTTCGACAACGGCACGCGCATGTACAACATCGCCGACCCGAACAATCCCATGTTCATGGTGCGACCCGATACCCGTCCGTTGATCCCGATGAGCTATGTTTCACCCATCGAAACAGAGTATTGGGACGACGACGGTTCAACTCAGTACCGCACTATGTTCGAACGCCTCGAACGGGACGGCCTCGTGCTCGAGCGCAGCTAACGTGAGGAACTACCATGGCCAATGCCGAACATGTTTCCATGATCGGACGCGGAACAGAATTCTGGAACAGCTGGCGCCGCGATCATCCCGACGTTCTGCCTGATCTGCGGGTTGCCCATCTGCGAGGGGCTGCGATGCAAGGTATGGACCTGTCAGGCGCGATCCTCCCGATCGCCATCCTGCACAGCGCCGACTTGACCGACGCCAACCTGCGCGGTGCCGATCTCAGCAGTGCGAATTTGGAAAAGGTGATTCTGCGTGGCGCCGATCTTCATGGCGCTGATCTCAGAGGGGCCAAATTCACGGGTGGCGACCTGCGCGGGGCAGATCTCAGCGACGTTGACCTGCGCAGCGGCGTCCTCTACAACGCCGATATCGAGAACGTCAATCTGTCTGGCGCTGACCTCAGCAGCACGCTCGTTTACAACGCCGCGAACCTGACGATCGAACAGCTGTGCAGCGTCAAATCGTTGTGGCTGACCGAGCTGAACGAATGGATGAGCCAAGCTGTCGAAAAACACTGCCCCCACCTTCTGCAGCGACCTGCGTCCAGCTGACAGTCGCACCTGTGACGTGGCAGAGGTGCGACTTGTCGAAAACGAAAGCAACGTTGTTCGACCTGGCACCCCATAGATGGAGGTAGCTGATGAGTTGGAAAGCCGAACAACGCGACACCGAATGGCCCTTCGAGTTCCACGCCACGCAGTTCGATCTCAACCCGGATTCGACGGTGCTGCTGGTCGTGGATATGCAAGCGGGCGACATGGTGAAAAATACTGGCGATGAGTACGGACAGAAATATCCGCACGTCGTCGAGTATTGGAACTCGCGCATCGTCGATTCGGTCATGCCCGGCATTCAACAACTCCTGGGATATTTTCGTGAGCATGGGATGAGGGTCGTGTACACGCGAAATGGTGCCGTCACGCCACACGGCGAGGAGGTCACCACCAGGCTCAGGGGCCGAATTGAGCGCGGTAATGACGACCCCTCCATCCGATACCGCGGGGCACCGGCATACGAGATCGCGGCCGAGATTTTTCCGACCCTGGACGAATTGGTAGTCGATAAGCTCACGTCGAGCGCGTTTCACAACACGATGCTCGACCACGCCCTCCGCAATCTCGGGATCACCGACGTGGTTGTCGCCGGCGTCTTGACGGATATGTGCATCCTGGGCACGGCGCGGGGGGCGGCGGAGCTGGGTTACAACACGCTGGTCGCCGAAGACGCCTGCGGCACGCTGACCCAGCGTGCCCACGACGAGGCCCTGCTCATGCACGCACGGGTGTTCGGTCGGGTGTCAACGACCCACGACGTGATCAACGAGTTGCACGCCACCCATGAACGCGGCAGAGACCACAATGACAGCTGAATGCATGGAGAGATCCGTCCACTATCAGGAGAAGGATCCGGGATTTCGCTGGATCAAAGATGCCGACGTCGCCATAGATTCCGATGGCCCCCTCGATTCGGGCCGGACACTGACACCGAACGTGGTGAAAATGGGGGGTGGTTACCGGATGTACTACCACGGCTTCGGGCGGGATCGACCCAACCCCGACTCGCAGGGTTACATCCTGAGTGCCTTCTCCACCGATGCCGAGCGCTGGGAAAAGGAGCCGGGCGTCAGGATGGATGCGGGCGGCGAGGGCGCCGCAGACTACATCTGGAGTCCAGACGTAATCCCCCTGGAGGATGGTCGCTATCGGATGTACTACGAGGGCAAAACCGAGCAGGAGGATGGAACCAAAGCGGCCATCGTCAGTGCCATCTCCGACGATGGGTTGACCTGGGAAAAGGAACCGGGCATTCGCCTGGAAGCGGCAGGCGTGTCCTATTTGGCGCCGCGCTGCCTTCATCTCGACGCAGCGGCGCCCCATCGTTTTCGTCTCTATGCCAGCGCCTATCCATACCCGGAGCTGCAGGTTCCCCCCGGGGCTTACACCCATAGGAACATTGTCAGCGCAGTGTCAGCAGATGGCCTGTCGTTCGCGGTAGAACCGGGCATTCGCGTGCCCCAGGACCAAGACCTGGAAGCCTTCGCTGTCTATGCGCCGGAAGTCTTGCGCCTCGGGGAGGGTGGCTTGCGGATGTATTATGCTGGGTGGACGTCCGCTCCGGAGGTGCCGGCGGGATCGAAGTGTCACGGCAGAATCTTCAGTGCGTCTTCCCAAGACGGGATAGAATGGACGAAGGAGCCGGGGATCTGCATCGACAATGGCGGACGATGGGACGCGGCCAAGGCATCAGAGCCGTGCGTGATCGATCTGCCCGACGGCCGCTTCCGGATGTTTTACGAAGCCTGCGACATGGAAGGACGCTGGCGCATTGCCAGCGCAACGGCTGTTACTTGAGGTGGATGACGCTGATCCCATAGACGATGAGTCGTGGGATTTCGAAGCTGACGCGACCCTCTACGACTTTGTGAGGCAGCGCGAGAGGCTCCTTCATCTCCGGGTAAACCCACTCAACACGATCTACGCTGGTTTCGTCAGGAAGCAGCAGGTCGGCGCGGATGGGTCCCATTGGGATGGGGGTCTCGATGGCGGCGTTCTCGTCCTGGCGGTAGTTGATCCAATGCACCGGCACGGCTGCCGTCTCAGCCCGCCAAGCGCGGGCGCGGACCGACCAGGGCGCATCGGTTCGCAACCAGAAGCCATCGCACAAATCCTCCAGTCGGGCAATCAATGCCTGGCCTTCCGGTGAATCGGGCAGGTGCGGATAGACCGGCATCTCGGGCTCGGAGGGCAGGGTGCGAAGCACCGTGG
>Ga0115002_10001893_pt1 | contig 28050 bp, 25 predicted proteins | sample ArcticOcean_MG_C_8_FD_89576 | JGI IMG/M metagenome (GOLD analysis project Ga0115002, IMG submission 89576) | Marine microbial communities from western Arctic Ocean - ArcticOcean_MG_CB11_86 | ecosystem: Environmental > Aquatic > Marine > Oceanic | place: Arctic Ocean: Canada Basin | collected... | reverse complement strand
TTTGGCAGTCACCCATCGGGTTCCCCAGTGAGTATGGCATGAATTGGCAGAATACCCTTGTTTTGTAGGGCGTGGCGCAAATTACGTGCCAAAGCGAGGGGAGTTATCTGGGAAATGCGGGTTTAACGACTTTTTCTAACCCTGCCGCCTGAATCGGTCTGCGCAAGGTAGGTGCTTTTTGTCGCCCCGGCTGTGATGAAACGCCGATGAGGGAAAGTGAATCGCGCCCGTTGTCGAAACCGTTTTATCACCCGTTGAGAGGTAACAACCGTGGATTCGCAACCTGATGAGAATGTCGATTTCGTAAAAGAACTTCGTTTGCGCCGCTGGGCTCGGGAAAACTATGTTCGCCCGGAAAACCGTGTGAGCAGTTGGCACCCCGTTGTTTTAAACGAAATGCGGAACAAGGACGCCGAGTTGCAAATGGTGCAACAGCATAACCATGACATTCGGGCAGCGTATGTTCCGTTGGCTCCGGTGTCTGATCGCATCGTCCACGAAGCGCACCTCGAAACCAAAGAGCCAAACTGGGTGCATGTTGGAACGAACGTCAAAGCACAAACGCCTTCAACGTGAGCCGGTGTGCTTCGGCGTATAGGCGTCTAACGCAAGAATTTCAACTCGATCCAAATAAGCTTCCACTTTATCCCCGGTGGTTTGAGGCGGCTCAACATCCGAAGCGGCTGCAATTCGAAGCCGCTCGTGGGCGATTCCTGCCGCTTCAAAAAAGTTGAGGACATTTCTGGCTCGTTGATAGGTCAGCACACACTTATCAGGAAACGCAGAGTTTTCCGGTAGCGGATCGGACGAGGCATGCGCCCGTATTTCAATTTTGTTCGGCTTACCGGCAATTTGCTGGATGATGCCTAGCAGTTGGGCTTTATCCTGTTCATCCAATTCTGCAGAATGAGCGTCGAACAGTACAGGCAGACCCACGCGAGTTGATTTTCCTTCTCGGCTTCTTAAAACGCGAAGCTCCTGGCCTTCAACCGACTGGGATCGAACCCCGCCGTGCGAATTTTTTTCTTTTTTATTGGTGAACGAGCCAAGCGATTCAAGCTGAAGCACCATGCTGTTCAGCGGAAAGTTTTTACCCGGCGGGCTACTTGGAGAAGTACGATAGCCGGTATATTTTTGTAAAGACTCGAGAATCGCGCGATATTTTTTGTCGGCAACCACTTCACTCAAAGAAACTAACATAATAAAAAAGGTCAGCAACAAAGACATCATATCCCCATAGGTGACCACCCATTCGGGAACGCCTGGGGCATCGTCTTCCATGATGGCTCCTTGTGAAGAGGGAGAAACTGGTTTTCTCTCACAGTCTGCTGACGGAATACAGCCTGTATCCTCCAGCGCCATCGGCTACCCGGTCGGTTCTACTACAGCCAAAATCGATATTTTCGGCACAACTAGACGCCGGTCGGACGGGTTACGTAACCTAAGGAAGGTAGCCCTAGATTTCGGTCGCCACTAATGGGCGGGCGAGCTGAGCTTGAAGATGGGCAGCAGCATTGCCAAAGCAATTGTGCCGATCACTCCACCCATAATGAAGACCATCACCGGTTCGATTAAGCTAGTGGATGCCTTGACTGCGTTGGCGACTTCTTTGTCGTAATAATCGCTGACCTTATCAAGCACCAAGCCCAGTTTTCCCGTTTGTTCTCCTGAAGAGATCATCTGAATTAAGGTTGCCGGAAACAGCGTGTTGCCTTCAAGAGCTTCATAGATTTGTTGCCCGCCAGCAACCTGGTCGGCAACTTGCAACCAACATTCTTCATAGAAAATGTTATTGGATACAGCTGATGACAGCTCCAAAGCTTCCAATACGGGAACGCCTGCATTGATGGTCGTGGCCAAGGTTCGAATGCTGCGGCTGATTGAGACCTTCCGAAACATGGTTCCTAAAATGGGAACGTGTAACCAGAACCAATCCAAGGCTTTTCGGCCCCAGGGTTTTTTCTTCATCGAAAGAAATCCAAACACCAACAAGCCGCCGCCAATAATATAAAAATACCACTGGCTGGTTAACGATTCCGAAAGCCACATCATGAATTTCGTCGGGCCGGGAATATCCATGCTGCGTGTGGCAAACATGGGGGTTAATTTGGGGAAGACGTAAGTCAACAGAAAAATTGACACCCCAGCGCACATCAGCATCATGGCTCCTGGGTAGATCATGGCCCCTTTGACTTTAGCGCGAGTTTCTTGATCGTTTTGAGATTGAATCGAAATCCGTTCAAGCATCGCTCCCAAGGTTCCGCTGGCTTCACTGGCTTTCACTAAATTGACGTAGGCTTTGTCAAAGCATTTTGGAAATCGAGCCAACGCAATCGAGAACTCATCACCGCCTTCTACGGCTTGTTGGATATCGGTCAGCATCGATTTAAGTTGCGGGTTTTCCGCCTGCTTGGCAAGTCCTTCGAGGGCCGTTGCCAGTGGAACACCGGCGTCGGTCATCACGGCCAATTGGTTACTCAGATAAATGATATCCATCCGAGAGACTTTTTTCTGAAACAGCGTGATGTTTATGTTGCCTGCTTCAGCGGCAGCCTCTTCGAGCGACAACAAATACAAACCATCTTGCCGTAATTGCTGAGAGGCAGCCTCGGCATTCGCCGCGCCAAGTTCTCCGTTCCGAATTTGCCCTTCTGCATCTCGGGCTTGATATGTAAATTGCATGACAATGGTCTTTTTCAGTTGATCGTTTTATAGAAATTTTTCTGTGAACTGTTTATCTCGAGTTTTTTTACAACAGTGCTGCTGTCGAGCTTGTGAGTTCTTGCTGTAAACATTCATCGACAACTTCGGGCATCGCAAAACCGTTTAGCACAAGCTCTTTCAATGCTTGCTCCATCGTTTGCATGCCGAGCCGTCGACTTGTCGAAATAATCCCCGGTATCAAATGAGCGGTTCCTTCACGAATGCTGTTCTGAATGGCTCGATTCGAAATCATGATTTCAGCAGCCATGACACGGCTATTTCGTTCAACCCCTGGAACCAACTGCTGGGTGATGACTGCCTTCAATGATTCCGCCAAGTGAGATCGAATTTGAGTCTGTTCATCGGAAGGGAACACTTCAATAATTCTGTCGATGGTTCCCGCAGCACTCGATGAATGAAGAGTCGCCAAAACCAAGTGACCGGTTTCCGCAGCCTGCAAAGCCGTTCGAATGGTATCGAGGTCTCGTAACTCCCCGACAAGAATCACATCTGGGTCTTGCCGTAAAATATGCCGCAATCCTGATGCAAAACTTGGGCAATCGGCCCCTATTTCTCTCTGTTCCAATAACGACCGACCGTGCACAAACTGAAATTCGATTGGGTCTTCCAAGGTAATAATATGCTTAGGGTCACGTTGGTTGATTCGGTCGATCATTGCTGCCAATGTCGTCGTTTTTCCGCTTCCCGTCTGGCCGGTCAACAGAACCAAGCCAGATGTTAGTTTCGTCAAGTCTTCAAACACGGCCGGTAAATTGAGTTGTTCGAATGTCGGAATATCGTTGGCTATATAGCGAATGGCCGCAGCGTGAGAGCCTTTTTGGAAGTGAATGTTAAATCGAAATCGCCCAAGCCGAGGAATCGCCATTGAAAAATCGACATCCTGGTTTTGTTCGAGTTCAGTTTGCTGGTCTTCCGAAAGTAGGTTTGTGCATAAAGCTGACAGCGTTTTTGGAGTGAGGTCTTCTAAATTCGCAGGTTGCAAATCACCGGCAATACGAAACATCGGAGGCGCACCGGCTGCCAGCAGAATATCTGAGGCACCGCTATCAACGGCTGCATGTAGCAGGTCATTCATTTCCATGCGATTGCTCCTGTTTTATTCGGGCTTTCCATTAAGAAGCCGAGATCACTTCCGGTTGAGAAACTTTTTTCGGAATCCAACCTTCATCGCTTACGCGATACACTTCTTCGATGGTGGTCAGGCCTTCTTTGACTTTGCGTAGCCCGTCGTACCGCAGAGTCAGCATCCCCTGCTCTTTGGCATGTTCTTTTACGTTCGAAATATTCGGGTCGTTCGTAATGATTTCCCGCAGATCGTCATCGATTACTAATAACTCGTGTAAGGCAATTCGGCCTTTGAACCCGGTGTTACGGCAACGTTTGCAACCTGTGCCGCGGTAATATTCACTCACTTCAATTTCCATGTGTTCCATCGCCAATTGCATGGCCTTTGAAGGTTCATAAGCCTTTTTGCATTTGGGGCAAATTTTTCTGCACAGTCGTTGTGCCAACACCATGTTGAGCGCGGCCCCAATCAGGTAACTTTCCACTCCCATGTTGACCAGCCGAGTGATGGCACTACAGGCGTCGTTGGTGTGCAGCGTGCTGAACACCATGTGGCCGGTCAAGGCAGCTTGAATGGCAATTTTCGCGGTTTCGTGATCGCGTATTTCGCCAACCATAATTATGTCAGGATCTTGCCTCAACAAACTTCGCAACACGGCAGCGAAGCTAAGACCAATTTTTTCGTTGACTCCGAACTGATTGATGAGCGCCATCTGATACTCAATCGGGTCTTCCACCGTACAGATATTTTTCTCGATCGTGCTGACAGAATTCAAGGCGGCGTACAGAGTTGTACTCTTTCCGCTACCAGTGGGCCCGGTCACTAAGGCAATCCCATTCGGACTATAGATTTGCTGGGAAAGCGGCTCCAAGATCTCGGTGCTGAAACCAAGTTGCTCTAATTCGACATTAACGCTCGAATTATCGAGCACACGGATCACGACCTTTTCACCGTATGACATCGGCAAGGTACTGACCCGCAAATCGATGGGGCGACGTTCCATCATCACATGAATTCGACCATCTTGGGGCAAACGCCGTTCGGAAATATCGAGGTTCGCCATAATTTTAATACGAGAAGCAACCGCGGGGGAAAGGTGAACCGGCAGCTCCATCGTTTGGTACAACGCCCCATCAACCCGATAGCGGACGCGCATCTGCCGTTCGGTTGGTTCGATATGTATGTCACTCGCCCCGTCGCGCACCGCGTTATAGACAATGTAGTTAACGAGTTTAATAATCGGGCTTTTGCCAGCACTTTCCGCGTCGAAGGCAATCTCATCGATTGTCTCTTCAATCAGCTCTACCGAATCGGAGTTGGCATCGTCAATAATATCGTCGATGACAAACACCTGGGTGTTCGGCAAGTAAGTTTGCACCATCCGGCGAATATCTTTGGCCGAAGCGATGGCAATTTGAATTTCGCTACCGGCGATGTCCCGCAATTGATCGAGTAAAAAGACATTCGTCGGTTCAGCGAGTGCAACGGTAAGAACGTTTTGCACCAAGAATAACGGCAATACTGTGTATTTTTCGATAAACTCGCGCGGGATTGTGTCTAGGATTTTTTGATCGAACATTCGGCTGTCTAACCGAACGTAGGGAACTCCAAATTCTACCGCCAAGCATTCTAAAACGTGGTCTTCCGTGCAAAGCTCTAAATCGACAACAAGTTCACCCAGCAGCTTGTTTGACGAACCGGTCCCTTGGCTTCCCAACGCCATTTCAAGCTGTTCAAGCGTAAGATAACCTTTGGTGACCAGTAGGTCGCCAAGTCGAGGTTTCGGAGCTAGCAGTGATTCGCTCATTGATTAATTGATATCTCTTTTTTAATTGATTGATCGAGACCGACCTGTTCAGTCCGTCTGAAATACATTCGTTTTGTTGTTTATGAAAAACTCGATACGGCTTCAATGACCGAATCGAACAGATCAAACCGATGGTCCAACCGGGTGACTTCAAAAATCTGACGACCCGGACTTCCCAGTCCAGAGACTTTCAACGTACCGCCCAGCCCACGAAGTTTTTCTTGCAACTCAACCAGACTGGTTAAACCCACGCTGTCGTAAGTATCACTGCGATCCATTTGCAGGACTAAATTCACTTGGCCCGATTCAATATTTTCTGCGATCGCCCCCATGAACTCACTGACGGTTTCATCAGTCAACTCATCGGGCGTATGTGCCACGAGGACATCTCCAAATGTTTCCGTTGAGATTTGCATGGGACGGTTTTTCTAGTTAAACTCTTTACAATAATTGGTTCAGTTTCAGTTTGCTTGGTTGGACAATCAAGCTCGGCTTTCGGGGTAACCAGCGTCTGACTTTACTGCGGCGTGACTACAGACAACTTGGTTTCTGCCCGCTTCTTTCGCGGCATACAGGGCTTCATCGGCAGTGCGAATCAATTCGTCGCTGTGGGGCATTTTCTGATTCCACTCTGAAACGCCAAAGCTCGATGTCACGCTTAACTGTTGGCCCTCGAATGAAAACGGGAATTGTTCCGTCAGCTTTCTAAGTTCCTCAGCCAATTCTTTTGCACGATTTTTATCATCGCCGGGTAGAGCGCAAATGAATTCTTCACCGCCGTACCGCGCGACGATTGCGTAGTCGGGCATGACTGCGGTCCAGAGTCGAGAGACTTCTCTTAATACGTAATCACCCGCTTGGTGACCGTAGGTGTCGTTAAACTTTTTGAAGTGGTCGATGTCCGACATAATGACCGACAGCGATTCCGATTCAGCCGTGTTTTCGGTTGTCAGTCTCTGAATTTCTTCCTGGAAGCTGGCATGGTTTATGAGGCCGGTTAAGCCATCCTTGCGGGCCATGTCTTCTATCCGCTGAAACAACTGTGCGTTTTTGATTCCCAGGGCGTAGATATTCGCCAAGATATACAGCAGCCGCACAAAGGTTGTCGTATCTTGGGCCACTTCATCGACAATGATAATCCCCAGTAATTCCCCCCCCACCGCCAACGGAGCGATCGCGTCAGGAGAATGCGGTTCTTCTTCGAGCAGACTGTTGAGGTTGATGTCTTCTTCCAAATCGCGTCGGGTTAGAATTTGGCGATTTTGAATCACCCACTGAGCCATGCCTGCATTTTTTCGGGGAACATAACTCGAACGATCCTGAGATTTTACAGGATTTGCGTTTCGCAGTACCTTCTCGTTTTCATCCCAAAAATAAATTTGACAGACATCACATTTCAGCGACCCTTTGGCTGAACTCAGAATTGTCGGCAGCAATGATTCTAACGAAAGGTTGCTCGAAATCCGCCTGCCAATATCCTGCAACGTCAACAACAACATGGCGTAATCGACGGTTTCATCAGACGTAATTGTTTGAGCAGTTTTTTCCTGAACGACCAGTAAGCCTTGTGGATCGTTTTGTGACAATGTTCCCTGTTCGGCTTCAACTCCGTTTTTCTTATTTCTGCGATACAATTCGCGCACGTAATCTGCATTTTGGTCCTGCAGAGATTGCTGCTCTTTTCTCATCTGGTCAACAATTGTTGAAACTGCCGCGTTAAACCCAATCAGTAATGCTGAAGCGACAAAAGCAAAAGAAAACTGTGGTTGCGCCCCCGTAACATGGTCGGAAAAGACCACTTCGCCGATACAGCCCATTGCAGCAAAAACCGCTATCGTCACTGCAATTTTCGGAGCTGAATAGAGCGCGGCCACCACCGTGGGGACGGCCAGAATTGCAAATGTCGCGGCACCGTCACTCCAACCTAACGTCGGCGCAAACAATGTCCCTATCGGACTCAACCCGATAAGCAGCATCGCAAATGCCCAAAACTGTACTGATAAAAATGAATTCCGCATTGTATTATTTGTCAATCTTCTAATCAGATTGGGAGGCCCGGTTCCCAGGTTTTTCTATTCGTATTTCAAGTTCTTATGACTCTTGCTAATTCAAACTAGCAGTCACCCCTAAGGTTTCTTGAACAAGTTTCAGGAGTTCACGAGGGCTGAACGGTTTGACGGCGAGCGCGGATAGTTTTAATTCCGAAATCAATTCGTCTTGGTCCAATCCAAACCCTTTGGCAGTCAAAAGAATGAAAGGAATTTCGGCTGTTTCGGGGGTCGAACGAATCATTCGACACAAGCTAAGCCCGTCCATGCGGGGCATTTGAAGGTCAGAAATCACTAAGCTCGGTTTTTCTTGTTGAATTAACTCCCAGCCCATTTGACCATCCGAGGCGGTCACCACATCGAAACCAGCCTTGGTCAGTTTCATGCTGATGGCCCGAGTGATGTGCGCTTCATCGTCGCAGGCAACTATTCTTAAAGACATGGCTCTCTTTCTTCAGTTGTTTTTTTATTGAACTTGTACTCTTGTTATTCCGAAAATGTTTCTCTACTGCGGCGTACCCGCCAATTGTTGTTGTCTCAGCTTCTTTTGGTTTTGATCGCGATGCCCCAAGGGAAGTGTGATTGAAAAACAGCTTCCCTGGTCAATAACCGATTCGACGGAAATTTGTCCGTTATGAATGTCGGTTGAAACGTAATGCACTAACGCCAGGCCTAACCCGGTTCCCGCCGCTGCTTTGTTATTTTCTGGTACGCGGTAAAATCGTTCGAATATATGAGGCAGCGAATCGGCTGGAATTCCCATGCCCGAATCCTGGACTTTAATAACGGCTGTTGTTTCTTCCATCTGGCTTTGCAGGCGAACTTCGCCGCCTGCGGGCGTGTACTTCACCGCATTTGACAGTAAATTCACGATGGCTTGAACGAACAAGTCGTCGTCGAGGTGAACGGGTAAATACAAATCGCTTAGCTCGGAAACCATCCGAATGTTTTTGTCCTCTGCGGATGGCTGGACGATTTCAAACGCTTTCCGCAACACATCGTTCAGTTCATAATCTTTCCGCGTAATCTTGATCACGCCACTTTCAATGCGGGCTAAATTCAGCATGTTGTTCACTAGCCGAGTCAGACGATCGACCTGATTGTCGATGTACCCGAACAGTTCTTGTTGTTCTTCAGGCTCTTCGACATCACCGTCCATTAACAGTTCGATGTAGGCCTTGATTCCAGCCATGGGCGTTTTGAGTTCGTGCGAAACCGATGAAACAAATTCCGCGTGTCGGGTTTTCGCCAGCCGTTCGTCAACGATGTCTTCGAGAACAGTCACCACGCCGAGTGACGAGCCGTGCTGTGAAGAAATATTTTTTGATTTGGCTCGGAACGCCCTTTCTGCACCATCAACGGCCCATTCGAATTCAGCCGAACGATGTTCAGTGGCTACTTTACGGGTTCGTGTTTCTTGAACTAATTGCTGCAAAGCAGGGATGTCAGAAAGCTGAGTTTTTTTTGATTGCTGATCGTCCGACCCAAACAATCGAATGGCTGCTTGGTTATGGAACAACAATTCGTCTTTCCCGTCGGTAATCAATACCGGGGTCTCTAAACTATTGAGGGTTTCTTCCATGCGTGACGTTTTTCTGTCAGCCGCGTGGTAAGCCGCTTCAAGTTTGGTTTTCTCATTCGAAGCAATCCGCGCTTCAGACTCGCTACGGTTTAACAGGTCGAAAGCTTCTTGCATCACTTGGCTATACAACCCCGTGCCGACTGCACCGCGATCGCGTAATTCCTGCCGACGTAAACGGGCACAAATAGTTTCTGCATGGCGATTGACAATCGATGCAATAATGACACACGTTGCACAACTGGCTCCAAAGGCGGCAGCGGCCATCAATGCATTCTGTGAGAACAAATATAAAATCACCGAAAACACCACTCCGAATGAAACACTCGGTAACAATAAGGTTTTCCAGATAGTTGGTCTGAGTTTCATGTCTTATAGCTCGAAATTCAATTGCTGAGAAACGTCTTACTAATTCAAAAATGATCGACTTTCAGTACGATTCAATACGGAATCTAAGCGCATTTTTGACGAGGTTGTCCTTGGTAAACTTAGGTCACGATCTGGCTTCTGTCCAATTGTTGTTTTTGGGAAACATGCCTTTTTTTAAAGGCAAATCAGGCCAGCCAGTCGGCAGAACCTAAATAATCGGAACCATCTCGTGCTAGGTTCGATAGTAAGATGTTGCATCAACTCAACAAACAGTGCTGTGCTACAGTGCTGTGCTGAGGAGCAATTCATTCAGAGTGCAAATTATGCGGAAGCCTTAACCTGCCGCCTCGGTATCGCACAACGATAAAAGCTGTCGGAAGTCATTGTCATCAGGCCATGTCGTGAGGGCTGAATCGATGATTGCTTTTGCAGCGGTTCGCTGGCCTAGATTCAACGAACAGACACATCGTAACAATTCGATTTCTCGCGATTTGTTGATGCTTCGTTTGGCAATTCCGTCGAAGACCGCCTGGGCTTGTTCAAAGTCATCCATGCGCAAACAGGCATCTCCGTATTCAATACATTCTGCAGGCGACAGCGATAACGCCGAAGTCTGCCAACAGCGAGAGAATTCCGCAGAGGCCTGTTGGTACTGTCCTGAGTGGTATAAGTTTCTTGCTAGCAATCTGCGCAGGCCGGTTGCTTCATCATCTTGATTCAACATCGCCGCATAATGCTGTGCTGCAGCGGTTGGATTTTCCAAGCGTTCATACAATCGAGCCAATGCCAGATCAAGCTCTGCATGTCCGGGATGAGATTGGGTGGCCCGCTCTAAAACTTTAATTGCTTCAGGCGTGTGCCCCTTCCAAGTCTGCACGGCGGCCAAGTCGAGTGTGAATTGGACCGAACGCGGATCAAGTCGATGGGCTTTCTCCAAGGCCTGAATTCCCCGGGCCATTTTGCCGACTTGGACCAGCAAATTTCCAGTCGCATTTTGCAATCGAGCTGACGCCGGGTTGGCATCTAATACGGACTGCAGCGCCTGAATGTACTGTTCTCTATTCCCCAAATCTAAAGCAACATGCGCTTCCAATTCAAAACTCGACACGCTGGAAGGGTCAATCCGCTGAATCGTTCGCAGTGAAGATTGAGCCGATTTTAATTGACCATTACGATACTGCTGGATGGCCTTGGTCAACAGTTTTTGGGTTTTGGGATTGTAGGATGGCTGGGATTGCCTTGTCGATTGAGCGGGAATTTGAGCGCGAAAACGGCCCATTGATGATCGAGTGAATCCGGCAGACTGCGCACCACCACCACCTACACAACCGGATTGCGTAAAGCCCAAACAAAGAGCTAATATTGCTGCGATCAGAATCGAGTTCGACCTAGTTTTGATCAGCAGGTACCGGGGGCAATTCCCATGTCGGAACCAAGACATTCTCAGTCACCTCCCCTTCCAAAATTGGGCCCGCGGCTTGTTTTGATTTCCAAGGCCATTTCATCCAGCTTCGATTTCGCTGGCGGATGGCGTCTTCGATCTGGTCTCTTAATGCAATCGCATCGGCGTCGTTCTTCGAGATTTTCAAACAGCGATCCACATGGTGGTGAGCCTGCAAGTAGGCTCCTCGTTGGAAGTAAAACTCGGCGCGCTCAAACTCCATCCGCGATAAATTAGACCGATTGATCGGAGACAGTTCTCGCTTGAAATGTTCTCGACGCCTGTCATTAAGCGTTTTAATCGATTCGGCTTCCATCGAAAATTCTGGTTCTCTAACAATCCTCGGTGTTAGCAAGATGATTAACTCGGTGCGAACTTTCTTCTCGGTTTTATTTCGAAACGCAGCGCCTAGTAAGGGGATTGACCCTAATAGAGGAATGCGTCCGCTCGATTCTTCAACCTGTTCGTCGATCAGTCCGCCGATAACCGCCGTGGTACCGTCGCGCACCATAATATTCGTAGTGACTTCGGTTGTCGTCGATTGTGGTAAGTTACGACTGTCGATAAACCCTGAACTTCTCTCGGGATGCACTTCCAATCGCACAAGGCCATCGGAAGAAATGAAAGGACGGATAATGAGTTTCGTGCCAACGTCGAGAAAATTCACAGTTTCAATTGATTGATTCGCCATGAAAGTTGAAGTCGTATAAGCAAGCCGCTCGCCGATCAGCAATTCTGCTTTTTGTTTGTTGATTACGCGCAATTGGGGCGAGGCAATCATATTGGTGTCAGAAATAGTTTCGAGAGCACTGATAAAACCACTGACATTGTCACGAATAAATCCGTATTTTAACCCGGCTGAATTTGCCAAAAAACCAGCCGCCGGTGGAATAATTGAAGCCGCTGTACCGTTGGGAAAGCCGCTGGTGCTGTTAAGAATTGATCCATTACCCGAAACTGCCAAGTCATCAAGTGAGCCGCTAAGGAGCGCGAAATTTACCCCAAATGCCATGTCGTCGGTTAATTTGACGCTTAAAATCATCGCGTCAATGACGACTTGTAATGGGGGAACATCCATCTCAGCAATGATCGCGTCGATTTCAGAAATGATCTCCGGATAGTCGTTGACCAAGACAGCATCGGTTTGAGCCAAGCTGTCTCCGCCAGCAGAGGAACTGTCTGACGTAATGCCGGTTTCATTGGGGTTCGTGACCGCCACTTTGCCAATTTCTGGAGTGAGTAGCGGGGAGACCAAGACCATTATATCTTTGGCGCTGATGTACTTCGGCTGGTAGACCTTCACGACCAGCTTGCGATTGCTTTTTAATTTCGCATCGGCTTCAGATTTCGACATCACATAGATAAATTTTCCTTCGGCCTTGTATTCGAGGTCATTCGATTTAAGAATCGCCTCTAGGGCTTCATCGATACTGACATTCTGTAAGTTGGCCGTAACGGTGCCGGTGACATTCTGGCTCGAAAGGATATTCAACCCAGAAAGTTGCCCGAGCATTTCGAGAACTTCATCGAGGTCGGAATTTTGAATTTGCAGAGAGAATAGTTCGGGATCATTCTTTGTCGGCTCAGCTTTGAGAATCGGATTTCTCTTTTTAGCGGGTGATGTCGTGAGATTGGTATCCGCATTCTGGCTCTCGGCGGGCTTGTCTGCAGGGCTAGGTTTTTTCTGGTTTTCCTCGATTTGTTCCAACTGTTTTTTCAGGTTTTCCAGTTGAGTCGTTTGCTTAAACTGTTGTAATAATTGAGTCGCCTGTTCTAACTGCCGCGACTGTTGGTCGAATTGAAGTTGTGCCAGCCGTTCAATTCGTTGCTGCATGCCGTTCATTTGGTTTTCGAATTTTAATTCCAAAGCCTTCTCCACGACAGGCTGCGGTGGCAGAGATCCTGGAGACGAACGTAAGTCAATGGATTCAGTTTTATTCGAAACCCTCTCGGGTGCAGGCGTTGTGAGGGGGCGGACTAAGGTCGAACCTTGTCGTTGCGCCAACCGCTCGTCTTGCTTTCTGACAACCGTACTTTTCTCAATTCCGGTTTCTGGCCGGGCATTTGATCGAGCCGCATTAACAAAAAGATCGCGAGATGAAGTCTTGCGGTCTGGCTGCGCACGATTGGGCTGACGCTGGGCAATTGCCGCAGGGCCGGAGTTTTCCATGGGTTGGTTGGTGCGCGGAAGGCGGAGTTTTCCCCCTTCCCATTGATGCACGGTACCTGCCAACATGGCTGGCGATTGGCCATCCCTGAAAACATCGACGGTGAATACCAAAATTGCCAAGCCAAACGCGGCAATCATGGCCCACCAGGCTACTTGTAATGGTCTATTCATTCTCAATGTCTGTCATCCATGACTGAGATACGAATGATCGTTAAAAAAACTTAATCAGTCGTCTGTGTTGATGGGTTCTTATCCTGACCCACGTCAATATTCCCCGCTGCGGTCTTGTCTGGAATCTTCAGCTCAAAAACATCCGACCCTTGGCTCAAAATCACTTTCCGAGGGTAGACCGCGGTGAGCAGAAAAGATTCATCTCCCGCCCTGATTTCCTTACCTTCGAAATACAGTTTATTATTGATATAGGCGGCCCGCCGCTTCACTCCGACGATGGTCGTTTTTAAAACCAATCCATTTAGGGCCTGCTCTCTCGATCGGCTGGAGGCACCCTTCGTGGCTGTCGGAATAACCTCTTTTGGTTCTTCAGCGAATACAATCGGCGGCGGGAACTGATCACGGTCGACTTGAAAAGGGCTGCTTTGTATTGCAGCCAGTTGAGCCGACTGGACTAAGGGATCAGTATTTGAAATTTTCTGAGCGGTTTGCCAATTGAATTTGCTTTTGGAAGCTTGGCTTTCAATCGATGACTGAAACGACCTCTCCAATTTCATGGTTGGAACAACGGGCACGTCAGCCTTGGCAACGGAAGGTTTTGCAGCAGGTTTTTCCTTCATCACCATGCGGAATAATGGCGGTACCCAAAAACACATTCCCACGGTGAGCAGAACGCCCAGGAAGGCTGCTTTTTGCCAACTGGCTTTCAAATCGCGAAGAAATTGTTGGAATAGCTGACCTAACACTGTTGTAACCTATTACTATAAAAAGACTTGATGAATTTATTCGGTGATTGCAAGTGTACGTTCCGACTCTCCGAAATGGAGAGACCCTTGGTCAAGTATCGGCTTCAAGCTAATTAGAACTACTGTTATTTTCCGCAGAATTGGTACGAACCACATTGCGAACGTAAACCGAATAGTACAGGTCAGCCGTCACTTCTTTCGCAGGACTCTCATTTCCCCCACTTATCGTAAGTTTCTGTACTGAAAATAATCGTTTCTGAGTTTCGAGCCCCTTTAAAAAACCCATCACCCCCTGAAATGACCCGGAAAACGACGTGTGAAAGGGGATGACTTGGTAGCTTTCAAATTGCTCAGCTGGAAGTGGCTCCATCCGAGAAATCTTCAATTGATTATTCTTCGCCATGTTCGAGACTCGTTCGACCACAGCATGTAAGTCAACCTGCTCGGGGAACGCGGGCTCTGTGCGTTCGAGGTATTTTTGCTGATCATTTATTTTTTTGTGCAGCATTTCCAATTCAGCCACACGGGTCGGAACACTCTGAATGTCGCGTTCCGCTGCCGTCATTTCGTTTTGAATTTGCGCGCCCACTTTTTTGCCTGGAAGATAGAAAACAAAAATGAAGACACCCACCAGCAAAAGCAAACCGGCCACGGTTAGAATGCTGTCTTTTTTTCCTGAATCCTTCATGACTGCCCTCCTTCACGGCTGGAGCGACGCTCTGCCGTAATTCCTACGTCCTCGGTTGACTCCATCGGCCTCAGCTTTCGAACTTCCAATCGCAACGAGAAACTTCTTAACGATTGCTCTTGCTCGATGTATTCGTCGGTAAACAGCAAAGTAATTTGTTTGAAAAACCCGGTCTCTTCCAAGGCTGCTAAATATTTTGAGATGGCAACGTCATCGGGGGCGATTCCGTTAACCGAAACGACCAAAATATTTTTGGGGCTTTCCGTAAGCAGCCTTTTGAAATCGATCTGTTGAGGTAATCCACTTTTGGTTTCGTTCTGTTTCGGTTTTCTTCTACCTCGAATCTGTCCACGGTCCTGCAGGACACGCGTTTCGAAGTCAGAACGGTATTCGGTAATGCTGACATATTGCGGAAGTGCATTTGAAATACATGTCACCAGCCGAGTGGGTGAAACTCGATTGCCCAAAAAGGCAATCAGGTTTGCCCGTGCGTCTTGGACTTCAATCCTTTTTTTCAAGCCTTCCGGGTGATCTAAGCGGGCAATTATCTGAGACGCCTGCCGTTGCACGCGATTTTTTCTAGACCGCAATTCGCTGAGCACATGCTGCTGCTGAAATGTTCCTACAACAATCAAAGACATGGAAACAACCAAGACCCCCTGCCTCCAGATCTTTTTCTGACTGCGTTCTTTTTTTTGCCGGTAACTGCTCGGCAGAAAATCAATATTTTGTGTCATATCTCTTACTCCGCAAAAGGCGGCTTAGAAGTTGTTATCAGTTGGCTAAAGTGACAAGGGTTTCATTTTTGAGCGAAAGGCCCATCGCTGTCGTCCAACGACCGGGACGATCCAGGGCCGTTGAAGAACTCGGAGCCTGTTCCAGTTGCTCTAAAGGGTTTCCAAATTCACAAGACGTTTGCAACCGCTGTGACAGGTAATCCACTAGCCACGGGCATGCATCCGCACCCGTAATAACAATTCGGTCTAATGGCTTCCCTCGAAAAGTGACCTTGTAATACCGCAAGCAAAGTTCAATTTCGGCGCCCATGCCTTCCAATGAATCACGAATGGCGTCAATCACTGAACGATGAACTTCGTCATCCGGGTTTAAAGTGGGTGAATCTGTAACAATGGCCCGCATCCGGGAGGCTTCATCCAACGCCAAGCCCATATTTCGGGCAACAGCCAAATCGAGCTGATGTGAGCCATAGGAAATATATTTCAGAAACAGAATCTGATCACGATCAGCGAACATGACTGTTGTGGCATTCTCGCCAAGATTCAAATAGGCACACGGGGCACGCACCCCGTGATCGACAGTTTGGTCGAGATCGCTCGAACTTTCCGGACGATATAAAGAACGTAAAATCGCACACGGTTCGACGTCGATCGCCGCAGGCACAAGCCCCGCCTGCTCTAACATGCTAACCTGACGCTCGACGATCTCTTTGCGGCAGGCCAGTAAAATGGCTTCCTGCTTCACAGTCGAATCTTGCCGGACTTGCCCGGCCAACAAGTGTCTAATTTCTGCCTCTTCAACCGGGTAAGACAGCCGCTCCTCTGCTTCCCAGAGGACAACTTTTTCAACCTCTTCCGCAGGTAGAATTGGCAATCTCACATTTTGTACGAATAACTCTTGCGAGCCCAAGCAGGTAACGACTTGACGTCCTTTGAAATTATGGTCTTCGACCACTCTTTTCAAATTCTCCGCAGACAACCGGTCGCGTTCTTCTTGGGGAAGAGATTCATCGTAGGGCAATTCGCAATACGCCAGATCATGAACCTGATACTTCCCCGCTGACCCTGCCATCTGCACAAATACGGCAGAACGGTCACTCAATTGTAGACCAATGGGAAGTTGTTTATTTCGTTTGAAAGCAATCATTGTGATATCGTTTTTTTCTAATATTTATGAAACTGTCTTATCGAAAAAGCTGATTGGTATCGCTGGAATCGAAAATCTCCGGCCCATCCATCCAAACCTGGCCCGTCACCCAAGAAACAATCAAACGAACATACCGTGTGGGGCCTGAAGACGTTTCGGTCAGCCAAATAACAGTATCTTCATTGCGGATCGGACCTGTTCCGCCCAATGGACCGAAGGCAATCTCTGTTTCCCGAGATTTTGAGTCACGCAAGGCAACTCCACCAAGCTGTACCGGGTTTGTTTTTCCGGGGGCAACTCCCATCTGAGACAAATTGACCACGTAAGTGCCATCTGCCTCAGACAGTGCGGCCATCGGATTTTCTGGAACGGCGTGCGTGCCCGACCCAGTGTGAGTGATCTCATACTCGCTGTTTGCGAAATCAAAAGTGACCGAATATTCTGAGTTGTTTTGGATGGCATAACTACGTGCCAGTTGCAAATCGGCAGCTAGAACACGTGCGACAGCTTGCAGGCTTTGGGCTCCTGCACTGTCGAGTGAGGGCAGAATTACCGACGCCAATATTCCAATGATGGCTACCACAATCATCATCTCAACAAGCGTAAATGCCGATTCGTCAGATCGATTTCGCTTGCAGGCTCGGCCAGCCACTGTGCCGCGCAGACAACCACACAACCTCTGTGTCGAGGCTGTTCTTATCGAATCGGTTGGCTTGTGTCTGAATCGCTTCATTGAATTTCTTGCCAAGAAAGTATTTCCCATCGAAACCCTGAGAACTCGCTCAAGTCGCCGGTTCCGACATAGGGTTCAAAGAAGGGGGGTGACCAGTGGTATTCGATTTCCCCCTTGTGACGTAAATGAAATGTGGGCTCGATATTCAATCCGTAGGTTCGGTAGAACTCAGGCCAACCCGTAAAGTTTGCGGGCGTTTCAAGCCATTCGGTGAATCGAATTTCAGGCTGAGAATTCTGAACGAGTTCTCGGTTATCGTCCTCCCATGTGCTGTACAGGTCAGACCAAAGAGACTCGGAAAACTCCCACTCCGTCAGCCGATTAATATCGTGAGATTCACCTGACACGGGACCATGTAAATCGACAAATAGTTTTCGATTCAATCGAATCAGATAATTCGTCGCCGCAGTGTGGGTTACTTCACCGGCAATCGTCAGTTGATGGTTCAACGAATCGATGCCAACAATTTCATACCAACTTCCCGATTCACCATCCTGCAACCAAATGGCATAGTCGCCTCGGCCGTTCAATAACGCTAAATCGGGCGAGCCAATCAGCCGAACAACACTGTAGGGCTGTTGGCCGGGTAACGCGGTTGCCGTTCCGACAATCGAAACTTGGTTGCCATTTTCGTATCCAAATGACCCACCTGCCCCTTTCATCCGTCGTTTCGTCACAATGGCCCCATGCACGGAAACCTGAACGTGACGGTGAAAATCGACTTCATAGGCAACGATCGCAGGCAATCGTCGCCAGCTTGACGACTCGCTAAGAACTTCAATTCCGGAATCATCTTTCCAGTTAAAACTCGACAGGTGAGAATGGTCTCCATGAAATGCAATTTTCCCTGTCGAAACGAGAGTTCCCTGAATGATCACATCGTCATCAACACTCACATCGCCTCGATGGAAAAAGATTCCTAATGGGTTGTCTTCCGTGGGACGGAGTTCTTTTCTATCGATACGAGAACCCGGATCGACGGCAGAATAGACAAACCCCCCTGCGTAAATCTGGTAGTTTTCATAGTCAGAATAATTGATCGTTGGGTACTCTGGCTGCGAGTCAACCTTGTTCCAAGCAACGCCTAAATTTCCTAAGTCTTGCTGAACTGAATTCGCAGGCGTCTGATAAAATGTAATTGACCCTGCCAACGGATGAGGATGTTGATACGTAGGACCGCCAGCACCAACGGTGGCAAACCTGGCCCCAATGTCTGCTAGAAATTCATCCCGCACACTGGACGACCAACGCGGGTCTCCGTACACCTGCAACTTATTTTTCAACCAAATTGCACCATCAATTCTGTCGGCCGGATCCAACACTAAAGATTTATCCCCACCCGAAGCAAACAGGGCATACGATTGAATTTGGTCGTAGTCCCCAGGGTTAGAAATTAAATCAGAAGCAGAATCCGAATCGCCATCTCGGATGGTTCGTCCGGGAAGACGCGGCTTCAGACGCACGATGACTTCAACTCTTCGTTCAACAATTTCATCAGGATTTTTTGCTGAGGCCCAAAACCCAGTTGACTCAACAGCCAGCATGAAACTGGCTTCGGCAGGAGTACTGTCGAGATCGCTTGACGAAATCGAATTGAAAATCACCTCGTAATAGGCCGTGCCTTCATTGTCTGCGTGAACTTCTCGTGAAAGAGTTTCATCCACGCCTAGCCAATCGGTCGATTGAATTCGCTCAATCGCGACCGCTGCACCGGTTTGGGCCGCTTGAATTGCCCAGTCGGTTCGAGAACTATTCTCATTAATTTGTAGATGGACGGATTGGGAACGAATGAACGAATACGTTAGCACCAAGCTCATGCTGATGGCCACCATCACCACAAACAACGCGATCCCCTGGCGGCAGTGCGCAGCAGAAAGCGAGAGAACATCTTTTCTAGAAGTTCTCTCGATACCATGTCGAAATTTAAGCTGACGGCTGATAAACATAGCGATAACTCACTGATCCAAAAAACGGAATCGCAATGGGGTCGTTCGGGTCGCTGGACGATTCCGAACGGGGTTCTAACTGAAGTTCAATTCGTAAATTCGCTTGCCGCATGCCCGATGTTCCTGAAACAATGCCTTGTGCCCACTCCAGCGCATTCCAATCTGAACTGCCCACGGCTGTGGCTGCAATCTCGTCACTGTCGGGGGTTTCAATCAACTGAAACCGTGCATTGCCAAACTTTGCACCACCACCGATTTGAGGTTTACTGACTCGCAGACGGTCGACTAACTGAACCGGTTCTGCATCGGGGCCACTTATCAATGCCAAAATATCCGAGTCAAATCCCGAATCGTTAAAATCTATCGGGCTGTTGTCATCGGGGAAGGCAATTTCGACAAGCTGTTCCGGGTCGTCTGGGTTAACGGTATACACCAACAGTTCGCTGGTTAACGGCAGACGGCTTTGTGTTCCTAAACGGGCTTGGCCTCCATCGCGTCCACCACTCCAAACGACCAACGTGTCAGGAAATTCCCAAATTGAAACCTTATGGCTGACAACCTTCACACCTAAGGTGGTTGGTTGGCCAGCCGTTTCGTACAAGCCCGCTTGCCCAACCATGTATTTGATTCTGTCCAACGAAACCCGTGCCTGGATGTTGGCTTCTTCCATTCCCGAGGTGTGCTGCCAAGCCGTCTGCACGGCCATTGTCATGCCGCCCATCACAATCGAAACCATCGTGGTAATCACCATGGCGATTAACAGTTCGCCTAACGTGAATGCCTGCATTGGCTGTCGGCGCGCACCGGTATCGCACGTTTTTTCGTCCTTCCAAATTTGACCGTTAAGGCGTAATTGGGACATAACTAAAAATGCGAGTCATCTCTGCTAAGGTTTGGGTGTTGTCTTGTCCGTCGGTAAAAGAGACGGCAACGGTTACCCGCCGGTGATTGGTATTGTCTGTGGTGGTCGTCCATGAGTTGGCCGCATCGGGGCGAATCCGTTCGACTGATACTTCTCTTGAAAATCGGTTTAAATAATCGAGGTTAGGCCTCATCTCAGCTGGTCGATAAATATAAAACGAAGACGAGAACCACTTCAGTTCGAATCCTTCCGCTCCAATGATCCGCCCCTCTTTGTCACGCGGACGCCCTCCCGACCAGTTGTCGTAATCGTCGATGTCGTCGAATGCACTTCGGGTGTACGAACTTGGTGAGCTTGAATTCGTTCCGTCCGGAAATTTCGCTGCGGCAATTTCATCGAGCAATTGCTCGGCTAACCCTTGTGCCATCGAAGTCTGAACGGTGTAGGTGCTCGAACTGACGGCAGAGGCAATCGATGTCAGCAAGGCGGTCCCAGCAATGGCAGCAATGGAAACGGCGACCAACGACTCGGCGAGCGAAAATCCTCGCAGATGTTGGGGTCGATTTCGGACTAGTTTCATCACACGGGCCTCCTTGATTTCTCACCAGGGGCCAAACGTATTAAGCCATCGGAGAGGAAATCATAAAAACAGACGCGGCAAGGTCCCCTCAAAGCTCCCAGCTTTCCTTGCCGCGCCGTTACTCAATTGTTCGATAATTGTCGGACGTCAGGAAAAGAACTCTTCGTTCAAAACGAATCCGATTCCGCGTCACACGACAAACCTAGGTCAGAAACATTACCTGTCAAACAGAAACATTCCACGAATCGAAGAGAATCTACGATTCGCCCACTTTTCCCAAGCCGGACAGCGCAGCAGACATCACGACCGAAAAATTCAGCACAATTGGAACCGCAATACAGTTGGCCTGAGGATTACTGCCCGGCAAACTCGGCATTCGCAGCGGCAACCCCTGCCCCGGCGGTGAGCTGAACGTTCTGGTCTTGCAGGCACCGTTCGAGGGCCGCCAAAAACAACAGCACGTTGCGTTCGCTGCTGGCTTCACCCATTAAGCCGATTCGCCAGGTCTTGCCTGCCACCGGCCCTAAACCGCCGCCAATTTCAATGCCGAACTGGTTCAACAATTGTTTCCGCACAACAGCATCTTCCACGCCTGCGGGAATGCAGACCGAATTCAGCATCGGCAGTTGTTGGCCTTCGGGAACCGAATACTCAATTCCCATCGCCTTCAATCCGGCTTTCAATCCAAGATGGTTTCTCATGTGCCGGGCGTAACGATTTTCGAGGCCCTCTTCCAACAATAATCGCAGGGCTTCGTGCAGGCCGTAGTTGGCGTTGATGGGAGCCGTGTGGTGATAGGCCCGCGAACCGCCCCAGTACGCGCGGACCATTGACATATCTAAGTACCAACTGGCGACCTTGGTTTTGCGGGCATCCATCACAGCCACAGCTTCCGGGCTGAACGTGACCGGGGACAAGCCGGGTGGGCAGCTCAAACATTTTTGTGTGCCGCTGTAGGCTGCGTCAATTTTCCATGCGTCAACTTTCACCGGCAGGCCGCCTAACGAAGTCACGCAGTCGACCAACAACAGGGCACCCGCGTCGTGTACGACTTTTGAAATCTCTTCCAACGGCTGCAGCGCCCCGGTTGAAGTCTCAGCGTGCACGATGCCTACAACTTTTGGACTGTGTTCAGCAACCGCGGCTGCAATTTCTTCCGTCGTGAAAACTTCTCCGAAACCCCGTTCGAGGGTTGTGACAACCGCACCTGCGCGCCCGGCGACATCGGCCATTCGCCCGCCAAACACGCCGTTCACACAGACCAGCATTTTGTCGCCCGGCTCAATCAAGTTCACCACGCAGGTTTCCATCCCCGCACTACCGGTGCCGCTGACTGCCAGCGTTAACTGGTTTTCGGTTTGAAAGACTTGCCGTAGCATGTCCTGCACTTCGTCCATCACCTGCAGGAAATACGGATCAAGGTGCCCAACCGTCGGTGCGGCCATTGCGGATAAAACGCTGGCAGCAATCTCACTGGGACCAGGGCCCATCAGAATGCGATTGGGAGGATGAATCGGTTGCGGAACGGTGTTCGTCATAATGGTTGGGGCTTTATTTTTAAGAAATTCTATTTAGCCCCGGGTGAATACACCCGGGGTCGATGCACAATAAACATTCAACGATGGCCCCCGGTCTGTTCACCGAAGGCTAAAAATTAATCAACAACGAATACCAAATTAGCGAATTTGAATGACGATTGCCATGAATGGCTTATATTGTTGTGAAACAACTCATCTGTTCACACTTCTCACTTCACGGTATCCTCACCGACTGATACTTGTCCCCAAAAAAAGTAAGGAGCCAGTCTCATGAAGAGAAGAACCATTCTCATCGCGATCACTTTATTGTTTGGTGCCGCGATGGGTGCAATTGCTGCAGAAAACTCAAATCCCGATCCTAAACGAGAATTCGGTGTAATGTCATTTCGCTGCGTTAAAACCGCAGCGGATGAGCGGGTAGAAGTTACTGTGGGGGACTTAGTTTTCCAAGCAACGAATTTAACTTTCATCCGTGATGGAAAATCAAATACCGAAGTATCAGCTCAAAATGGACAAGTTCGAGTTGAAACTGACACGAGCCTGGTCACTGCAAGATCCATCAAAGTCTCAACGAAAATGCCACCATTATTTTCGCGCTAAACCATCACCGACCAGTCACCAGCTTACTGATTTCCTTAAACTCCCGCGTACCGGCAACTTCGCACCACTCAAATAACACAGCTTCCGTCGTAGTGATTGTCGCCCCGGAAGCTTCCATCCGCTTGAGTGCAACCTCCCAATCGAACTTGTTGCGGCTGGCGACGGCATCGGCGGGAACGTACACCCGGAACCCTTGGCCGATTAAATCGAGCACCGTCTGTTGCACGCAAACATGCGATTCAATTCCGCAAACCACAACTTTGAACCGCCCATCGGCCTGCTCGGCAGGCGAGTTCCAACCCAAACAGGGGGCACAACTGAATTCCAGTTTCTCGGAAATTGTAGGCAGCAAATCAGCCAACTCGGCAACTGTTGGACCCAACCCCTGGGGATATTGCTCGGTCGCTGAAACGGGCACGTCCAAAATCTTGGCACCCAAAATCAACTTCTTACAATTGGCTACCAGGCTGTCGCCCACCGGAATATGCGGCACCAGTTTTTCCTGAACATCAACCACCAGCAACCGGCTGTCGTTGCGGGAAAGCAGATCAATACTACGGGGTATTTTTTTTTCGGCTTCAGTCATGTCGATTGAGTTTCAGAAAAAAGGCGTGTCACTGTTTCCTGCCGTCATTGTCGGGGCTGGATGCCGTCTGTCAAGCTCTGTCAATTTTTCCGGCTCGGCTCGATCCAGCCATCGATATTTGCCCGCTCCTCGGGTAAATTCAATTCATACCAAACATCTCTCTTAATTGAATCGACCCAGAGGACACCCTCATGAAATTCAACCGAAGTTTTTTTGCCTGTGTTTGCATCTGCACTTTCCTAACCATGCAGTTCACTTCAACCCTAGCTGCTGGCGACAACCGTTTTCAGCAGTCCGATGTGTTTGAACTCGAATACGCGGCCGACCCACAAATTTCACCCAACGGCAATCGCACCGTCTACACCCGCAAATTTATGGACATCATGAAAGACCGCGTGCGGTCAAACCTGTGGCTCATTGACAACAAAACCGGCGAACAACGTCCGCTGACAACAGGCAACCAGAACGATTCGTCACCCCGATTTTCGCCCGATGGTAAAAAACTGATCTACGTTTCCAGCTCAAACGGAACCACACAATTGTATTGCCGCTGGATTGATACAGGCGAAATCGCCAAGTTGACTAACCTGCTGTCATCGCCCAGCGGAATTGCCTGGTCGCCTGACGGATCGCAAATTGCCTTCTCGATGCTAAAGCCTGCTGAGCCAAAACCGTTCGCTAGCCTGCCCAAAAAACCGAAGGGAGCCGAATGGGCTGCAGATTTTAAAGTCATCCGCCGCACCGCCTACCGGGCCGACGGGCAAGGTTATTTGAAACACGGCTACCGCCATTTGTACGTCATTCCCGCCGACGGAGGCACGCCCCGGCAACTGACCTCAGGCGAGTTTCACCACCGTGGCCGAATTGCCTGGTCAGCTGATGGAAAATCGCTCGTCGTCTCTGCCAACCGCTCGAAAGATTGGGAACTCGAGCCGCGACAGTCGGACTTATACTCGGTTTCGCTGGCTAATGGATCAATCAAACAACTGACCGACCGAAACGGCCCCGATGCCGAACCGACCGTCTCACCCGACGGCACAAAAATCGCCTACACCGGTTTCAACGATGAAAAACTCAGCTACCAAATCACCCGGTTGTCGATTCTCAATCTCACCAACGGAAAGTCGCGGACAGTAACAACGGCCTTCGACCGCGATGTCAACCACCCCGTCTGGAGCAGCGACGGCCAAGGCCTTTACTTCCAATTCGACGACCTCGGCACCACGAAAATTGGTTATGTGAAACTTGACGGAACAGTGCAAGTTGTCGCAGACGACGTCGGCGGGACCACCATCGGTCGACCGTATGCCAGCGGGTCGTTCTCTGTTTCAAACAACGGCACCGTGGCGTTTACTCAGACGCAGCCCAATTACCCCGCCGATGTTGCGATAGACAGTTTACAAAACAAGCAACCCAAAAAACTGACCGCTCTGAACGATGACTTATTCGGACACAAACAGTTGGGCAACACTGAAGAACTATGGTTCAAGTCGTCCCACGATGGCCGCAAAATCCAAGCCTGGGTTGTCACGCCGCCCGGGTTTGATAAAAACAAAAAGTATCCGCTGATCCTCGAAATTCACGGTGGGCCATTCGCGAATTACGGCAACCGTTTCTCAGCCGAGGTGCAACTGTACGCCACCGCCGGTTACGTGGTGGTCTACGTCAACCCGCGGGGCAGCACCGGTTACGGCCAAGAGTTTGCCAACTTAATCCATCTCAAGTACCCCGGCCACGATTTCGACGATCTTATGTCGGGCGTCGATGCGGTCATCGAAAAAGGTTTCATTGATTCCGATCGGCTGTTTGTCACCGGCGGTAGTGGCGGTGGAATTCTGACCGCCTGGGTGGTCGGCAAGACGGGCCGCTTCCGTGCGGCTGTCGCCGCCAAGCCGGTCATCAACTGGTATAGCTTCGCCCTCACGTCCGACGGCTACGCATTCTTCACGCAATACTGGTTCCCCGGTTTCCCCTGGGACCACGCCGAGCATTACCTAAAACGGTCGCCGCTATCGCTGGTCGGCAACGTCACCACACCCACCATGCTATTAACTGGCGAGCAAGATTATCGAACCCCCATTTCCGAATCGGAACAGTTTTACCAGGCACTCAAGCTCCGAAAGATTGACACCGCCTTAGTCCGCGTCCCCGGCTCGTCCCACAGCATCGCCGCCCGCCCCAGCCATTTGATTTCCAAGGTGGCCCATATTTTGAAATGGTTTGAGATGCATTGAAGTCGAGTGGGCAAGGTGCCTATCCTAAAAAATCTGAACTCAAGAAAGATGGACTGATCAGCCCGTTTCTCAAGAGGGCACCAAGTTGGTCGGCGTTCGGGCGGTTTCGGTTGGTGGAACACGCTGCGCAGCTTACCCCCAGGCCACGGCACGAACCCGTGAATTGCCCAAGAAGTCATTTCCACCCGTCGAAACCTGCAGGATCTAGATCCCACAATTGACCGGTTAGGTGTCTCTTACCCTTAACGAAAAGGTTGCGCGAAGATCAAGATTCTGTCTCATCCTGCGACTTGCCGAACAGATAATTGGGTGGGAGTGTCTTATACCTTTCGCGAACTGCTTCCGATGCGGCTTTGCGGTCAGGAGATTCAAGGGACTGAAGAGCCCGCTCATAATCCGCCCACAGGGTATCTGCCGCCACTGGAATCAGGAACCCTTTCACTTCTTTAATCAAGTCTCGTTCATCAAGACGGGCCTGACGAATCCGACCTTGCTGTTCGATTCGAGATGCTTTGCTTGCCGATTCTCTGGCGTCTTTGGATGACTTATAAGCAAAATAAGCTCCCAATACGGCGGGAATGGCGACAATAGCAACCGCAACAACTGTGGCCGTTCCTAGGTCCATAATAAATCTCCTATTTTGTTCTTGGATTCAGGAAATAGCATTGCTCAGGCGATTTCAACACGGAAGACAAGAAATGAATGCCTGCGGCACACGGACAGTTTTACAAACTGTCCGTGCTACCTTGCTTAGAGTGGCACGGCTTCTCGAAGCCGTGCTGACGAATGTCAGCAAGAGACTGCTAAGAAAACTTCCTGGTCCTTCACCGCCCCAACACGGTCTCTGGTCAACTTCGTTGACACAGAATCAAAATTCTGTGCTACCCGCTGTTCGTGTTACCCTGCTTCAAACAAACAATAGAAATGTTCCAAAAAACAAGCTGAAGACCAGCCCGCACCAGATTAACCAGAGATTGCGGAGTTTTCGCAGATGGTCATTAAAGTGGGCTGTCTCATCGCCCATCACTCGTAGAATGATCTCTTCAAGCAACAAAGTTTCTTCTTGCCCATCATTTCTCAACTTACGGTTTACGAAGAAATAACCAACAATCGCGGAAACAAGTAAGACGGCATTCAGCGGATCATAGCGGTGGATATCTTCAGGTAGACGCTCACCTTTGATAAAATATGCGCCCAATAAATTAAGCTTATAGGCAAATAATGCGCAGGTAGGAATCATCAACGGAAACACAATCATACATACGGTTTCCACGACATGAGAGAAACAACGTCGCATTACATACTACTCGCAATCGATTCTTGAGAAAGCAATTGACAGCCCTTACCCCTTCTTCGCATCCATCCGGCTAATGCGCACTTGTTTGTCGTAATGCGACGTGGCGATTTGGATGCCGTCGGGGTGGAGGTCGCAGCCTCGGGCGGTGTCGGGGAGTTTTAGTTGGTGGAACGCTTTTGCTTCTTCGGGTTTGTAGAACAGCAAGTAGGCCCCGCCGCTGCCGCCGTTGGCGGCGATTAAGAAACCGTCGGGGTGGTAGACCGCACGCCAGACGACGCCTTTGACGCCGGCGGCTTCTTGGGAATGTTTGATTTTTTGCGTTTCCCAATCGAACAGCACCACCAGCGGTTCGTTGACGGCACCTAACGGATTAGTGCCTTTATGCAGGCCGCCGGCTGCTAAGTATTTGCCGTCGGGGCTGACGGCTAGTGTTCGCACTCCGCCGTAATCGACGCCTTGGCCGCCGTTGTAGGCGTACAGGGCTTTCGCATCAAACTCGCGGAGCATTTTTCCGGTGGCGATATCCCACTGTTTGACGGCGCCTTTGAGTTCGCCGGTGATGACGAACTTTCCATTCGGATGGACCAACGTGCTATAGACTTGGTTTTCGTGAGCCAGTTCACGAACCAGTGTGCCGTCAGCAACATTCCAAATTTTAACGAGATTGTCGTTTCCACCCGAGACAAGCAGTTTGCCGTCGGGAGAAATCGACAAGCTGCGAATCCAACCTTTGTGAGCGTTTTCGATTTTTCGGATCGGTGTCGGTTTTTCAGCGGTCGCCGACCACCAAACTAACCGGCCGTCGAAACCGCCGGTGATGAGTGTTTCAGCGTCGGGTGTAAACACCATGCCGTGGACCCAGCTATCGTGGGCACCGACGTAGGCAACTTTTTTCTGGGAGGCAAGTTCCCAGCGTTGGATCGAAAAATCTTCCGAGCTGGCGTAGACGAAGCGGCCTTTCGGATCGAACCGGCAGGTGAT
>Ga0115002_10001888_pt1 | contig 28072 bp, 20 predicted proteins | sample ArcticOcean_MG_C_8_FD_89576 | JGI IMG/M metagenome (GOLD analysis project Ga0115002, IMG submission 89576) | Marine microbial communities from western Arctic Ocean - ArcticOcean_MG_CB11_86 | ecosystem: Environmental > Aquatic > Marine > Oceanic | place: Arctic Ocean: Canada Basin | collected... | reverse complement strand
TGGTTTGCTTTGGCATTCCGCCGCGAACATTACCCGCAACGTCAAAAGCTTTCGTGGCGTCGGCGCGAACGTGCCACTTGCCAGTCATGTATGTATCGTAACCCGCCTTCTTCATGTGCTCCGACCAGAAGCGACCGGCAACTCTCTCTTTTTCCGTCGTGCTATAAATCTTATTCGCGGACCAGATATAGCGGCCGGTGTTGAGCATCGTTCGGCTCGCCACACAAACGGCACCACTCCACGATCCCATGTTGTAGGTATGACTGAAGGTCAAACCCGAACGACACAAACGGTCGAGATTGGGCGTTTCAATATCTTCCATACCGTAAGCATTGACCGTCTCAAAACACTGATCATCGGCGAAGATAAAAAGGATGTTCGGTTGGTCTTCAGCAGTTGCCGTTAGAGGACTTAATATCGAGTTGCCAATGACAAGCAAGGCGAGGGTTACAAGTAACTTTCGGTACATCCAATCGCTCCGTGGTTCGTTAATAGGTCGACAGAAGTTAAGCCTTCTAGAATAACACCATCAAACCGCGATTTACACCCTTTTTGCGGAACCGTTCACGAGGATCCGGTGTCAAAACTGGTCGTAAATTGAAAGCGACTAGAAAACGGAGCACATTTCACCGGGATGGAGGTAGCGGTCGCCGCGGATTTTTGTTGGCCACGGATGGAACACAGATATTAAGAATGATTGAAAACCATCCGTGTTTCATCCGTGGCTGTTTCTTTTTGACTTGCGATTTGTGATGGCTTTCTAGATCTTCGCCGGGAGCGCTAGCCAACGTGGCATGTGAGCTCGCCTCAATTCAAGTCAGTCCAGCTACGGATTTGGCGCCCAGCAGATTTTAATTGGCCGCGGATGGAAGATAAGCAGTGGCGGTATTCGGAACCCCCGAAATAGTCTTGGATGTATTCGACAGGAAAACTAATCGTTTCGTCCAGTCAATGATACTTTCGATACGACCAGCGCAGTCGTTCCAATAATTAGAGCATCGTGAATTACTCACGTAGTAGCCTGGTGGAAGAATTCGCACAGTAATTAAGGTAGGAATCTATGTGCACTCGTTTGAGTGCATAAAAAGGGCACTAGCCCGAGATGTGTCGGCGAACTGCGCATTACATGCCTTCGCATTCTCGGGTCTAGTGCTTTTCCATACCGCTCTCGCGGCCTTCTTGGGTTGGCTGGCTAAGGCTGGCCCAAAGTAACATAGGTGGCAAACAGAGTGCCAAAGCCGAAAAGAAGTCGTTTGGCTGGTCCTAATCGTTACACTCGCCACCACCTGCCCCTACCCTCGTTGCAAAGAAGACGCGGAACGATGCGGCCACGCAATAAATCGGGATATCGCAAATAGCATGCCCGCTGAATCAAAATAATAGGGCAGATGAATTTTGGAATAGAGCCGGCGATTCAAGAACGAAAAAAGGCCAAGCAATACTACTTGGCCTTTTTGAATGTCGTTAATTCACCGCAGCGAATCGAGCGATGAATTCTCTGTGACTGTATTCTCTATTTACGACGCAGGTCGAGTCCCACGTAGTGAATTCCAGTTTCGTCGCTTGTGATGTAGCTACCGTGCGGAGCCAAGTACTTTTGCAAGTCCGCGAATGCGGGCAAGGGATGTTCATCCATTGCATCCTGGAGTGCCTGTAGTACGGGGTTCTCTTCGACATTATCAGCTAAGAGTCCCTTTGCTTCTTCCGAAATAGCGACATCGTAAAGAGCTAGCAGAGCTTCGTCCGGACGTTGGAAACCAGCGAAGACGGGGCGGCGAGTTCCAGCATGTCGAGCGATCTTGGTCGAGACGACCTTGAAGTCGGGCTGATCAGCCAAAGAATCTCCAGGCTTACCGTTCGCCTTCACGGCTTCTTTGAAGAGAGCCGAACTATCGCTTAAGAGCAAGTAATCGCCGACGATTCCAAAGCAAGGATCGGGTTGTCGCATCGGAATGTCTAAATCCGGCTGCTCGTTTTGATTCGTAGCTTTGTAGTACTTGGTACTTCCAATCGCATCGGACTCGATCTCATCACCAGCCAAGCCAACGAGGTGGTCGAGTGTCTTGCGAAATGCTGCCGCGTCCTTGAGCTTGATACCAACCATGTTGCAGCCAGCGTTTATTTTCGCAGGCTTCTCCATCCAGCTGACGTATGTGATTCGTCCATCTAGATGAGCGATAACTTCGTCTTCAAGATCGATATCGATCGGTACATTGACGCGCTCGTCGATTTCTTCTTGCAGCTTGCCTTCGCCGCGGAAGCTATCGTAGAGCTTGTGAATCAAGTCGTAAGATTTGCCTGGATCCCAATTCACCGTTGCATATCCAGCCGTGTCTTTCGGCACCCAAGCTTCGGGTGTCGTATCGCCAGGTCGGACCGTCAACACTTCGAGAACGCCGGTTCTTGGGTTGTCGAGCATGAGGTGCAAGTGTGTAATGCCATCGAATTCTTCCGTAGCCATTACCGTGCCACCACCCACAGCTTGAATTCCGTCGAGGCCGAGCGGAACGAGTAACGCCAGACCGGTTTGAGCCGCGAAGTTACCGCGGGTGGCAATCCGAGCAGTCTCGATTGGATCAGCGAAGAATGTAATCTGAGGTCGTTCGCCAGCAATGCCACTCGATTGTCGCATGACCGTTACGAACTTGCGGTTGTCCAATAGACATTCCGCATCGTCACCCTCTGTGCCATCCCAACGAGTCAAAATGTCGCGCGTGATTGAAATGTCAGACGAAACACAAATCACTCCGTCTCGCTCAAACTTGATGAGTTCACGTTCTTCGCCAGCACCACGATAAATAACCAGTTCAGTATCGCCCGCTTCTTGAGTCTTTCGTGTTCCGCCGCTGTTGGTGAGCTCTTGTTCGCCACGCTCGAGCAGCTTATTGACATTGTCGATTTGATTTCCGCAATCAATCAAGACAACGACGGCAGGCGGACCTGTTTCGGGTGCCACAATCGCAAAGCAGACTTCGCCTTGAGGAATGGCCAAGATATCGTTCATCGAGACGCCAAGTTCGTCTTCGACATTTTCAAATGCCGTCAGAGCCGATCCGTAAAGGTGCTCTAGGAAAGGCTTTACTTTTTCGTCTTGGCGAATTCGACCGAGTGCAGTTTGGTCGAATTTTTCACGCATCTCTTTGACGTCGGCGATGCGAGCAAAGACGAGCGTGTCTTTGGGTAACAGCTTGGGAGCACGGGGGCGTTCATCGGCCGCTGCTATATTGCCCAAGTTAACAATGGCCACCGCAGCCATTACGACGGAAGTGATCAAATACCGGAAACGCATCTTAGAACTCCTGGAAGGTACGGACTATTTCCAAACTATACCCCCACCCAATTGGTTTGGTTTCGCCCGCGGTTAATTTATCCCAATCTGCAAACTCTGCCATAAATCCCGATTTGAGAGCAAAAGCAGCCCACAGAACCGGATCGTTCGTTAGATATCTAAGGCCCAATTCGACGATGAAATTTATCGTATCCCCTGATACAATAGACTCATCCCTCGACGATTCCCTCTACCAGATCGTCAAAACCAAATACGATCCCATTGCTTGTAGTCCCACTACAGTGTGGCAAATCCAGTTTGCCAATGGGCCTCGTGAAACTCGGAGCGTTACGATGCGTATCTATTTGTCGATATCTGCAGGACTGTTGGTTCTCGGACTCTCACTTCCGCTTTCTGCTCAAGACGACGCCACGGGCAGCCAGTCAGGAGTGGGAGACAGTGCGGGCATCGGCGACCTGGATACCGGCAGCGCACTAGAGCAAAACGAAAACTTCCAAGCCGATAACCGAGGTCTCGGAATTGTGGGGGGAGCAGCACCCGAAGGTGGATTTACAGGCCAAGCTGGTACCGAAAATGGTGGGAATAATTTCGGTGGCGGCGCCGGTGGAGCTGGAGGATTCGGTTCCTTCTTCAATTCATTCAATCAGCAACTCAACCAACAGGGGCAAAACACCGATCGTTCCATTCGCGTACCGATGCGATTGGGCTTTGTGCAAGTCCGTCCAGCACCTCGAATTCTTAGCGGCCGGGTAGCCCGACAGCTGACCAAGTTGCCGAAGTCGATGGGCTCACATTCTGTGTCTGTTGTGATGGAAGGAAAGACTGCCGTTTTGCAAGGCGTCGTGAAGACGGATCATTCACGCGTGATTGCAGAGCGTTTGGCCCTGCTTGAACCGGGAATCTCTCGAGTCCGGAACGAACTTGTGGTGCAGGCAACCGCTGCGGAGGAGCTGAAACCCCCGCAGCCCCTACCGCTCCCGATCCCCGGAAATTAGTCTGGTTGGATACAGTGCTTTGAACTCCGCCATTCTGACCTGCGCCGTTCTGACCTGCGCCATTGAACGCGCCCGAGTTAGTCGGTGGCTTTAGATCTCGCAGCGGCTGGGCGGGTCGATTCCAAGAGTGGATCCGTCTGGCGTGTTCAGCTGGCTCAATGGGCCGCAGGACACGTTTGGCCATCGAGTTTGGCAGACCGATCGTGGCGGTCTTCATTTTCTGAGGAGTAGTGCTATGATAATCTCGCATCGGTTGATGGTATGCAACCTGCGATGCTGAACGATCGTTGGCAGCGGAAGTGACGTGATTCGCGTTTGTCGCTAGACCAGCTTTCTGCAATGCCTGAATTCGTTCCATCTGCAGGGACACTTGTTTGGCATCGAACAAAGGCTTCTGCCGTTGACTCCGCAGATATCCGCCGTTGTCGGCATCGATAACGCTCGCGTGTTTACGTCCTGGCAATATGTTTTTCGTCTGGGCACCGAGCACGACTTTTTCCGTCTTCGTGCGGAACACTGGCAACAAGCTGACTTCGCGTTGCTCAGCTCCAAGCGGGCCGAATGGAAGCCAAACGCTGTAGGACGCGCCGAGGTCGGTTTTACTGTAGTGTTTTGTGAACTGCTCAGCGGTAAACACAAATTTCCGCTCCGCCTTCCGCTCTGGCGATTGCATGTTTGAATCGTCAAACGCATATACTACTAAGTCGCCTTCAACCGAGATCGCCTGCGAGTTATCGTTGTAGAAATAGATTCGGCCACCGAATCCACGAGTCGGCGGACTACCAGCTCGTTGCAAAACGGTGTCGCTCCATGTCACAACCATCTTAATCGGCGTTTGGAATTCAGATTCCTCTTCCTCCGCGGATTCGTCGGGCAGTGGAAGGCTGTCGATCGTTTTCCTCAGCGCGGCCTTATTACAACCGACAAAGCAGGTGGCTACGAACATCAAAAGAAGACTGGAGATCCAAATGATTTTCATGGTTAGCTAACTCGCAGTATGTGAACTCGTAGAGTTTGTTTGGTTATCCGTATGACGTTGTGGGAACCATGCCGTTAGAAACCACGGTTGGCCATGCCCGCTGCGGGAGAACTACCAATGGGTGTCTGGCCCGAGAAGGAAAACTGTTTGGGGACGCCGCCTGGTAACCTTGCGGAGTTATTCTGAGGTGGCATTGGGATGCTCGGACGAAATTGTTCGGAAGGCATTTGCTGGCCAACTGGTGCTACTCCCCACGGCGCCGCGGGGGTGGCAGCGGGCGCGATCGCCCTATTGGAAGTGAACGGCGCCGATACCCGCCCGTTATTAGCAGCCGGCAACCTTTGAATTGGGTTTAGCCCCTGTCTCGGGTTTGACGCTGCTGGCACCGGATTTTGGAAAGTGGCTGGCTGGACGCGATCACCCGAGGGGAACACGTGTCCTGCCGGATCCAGAACTGGACGCCGAGTGTTATTTGACGAAGTCGAAACTGGCGGATAGAGGACCGAGCTGCCGCCGTTGATAGGCTGAGCAAACTCGTTTACACCTGTTTCGGCAGCACCCGTTGGGTTTTGGTCCGGATAGATCACGGGAGTTTCTGTCGCAAAGCCGCCGTGCCCACCACTCAGTACTGGAGCGTCATACATTTCCATGACGTCTGCCAAGCACCAACTCATTCGTTCGGATTCAGAATAAGTGTGCCAGTCGACTTCTTCGTCCGACTTCATGACGTGAGGCGTCAAGATCATCAATAACTCGGTGCGACTCTCCGAGAAAGCATCGAAGCGGAACAGGTTTCCAACGATTGGAATGTCACTCAGGAATGGAACCCGACGCTTCACGGTCGAGCGGTCCTTGGTGATTAATCCCGCCATCACGATTGTCTGGCCGTCGCGAGCACTAATGAACGTCTGAGCTTCGGTGACATTGAAGATTGGAGAGTTGATCACGTCGCCATTCGCGTTGATCGAAATCGGAATGCCTTCCGCGATCGGACCAACGGAGGATTTCTCAGTCGCCACTTCCATCACGACCGTGTTGTCGGGAGTCACGCGTGCAGCGATGTTGACTTGCAAGCCGACGTTGTCCAGAACGACTGAGTTTGTCGTGCCTTGGTTCGTTAGCGTCGTGTCGGTAATTCGCGGGACTCGTTGACCGACTAGAACAAAGGCTGGTTGATTCTCCAGAGCCGTGACCTGCGGACGACTGAGGACTTGCAAACGTCCGGAGTCCCGCAATGCTCGGACAAGTATACTTACCGACTCGTTCGCAGCAGACAGTACCAAGCCACCATAGCCCAGGTTGGCACTCGTCCGTCCGACTCCGAAAGTGGAGAGAGCTTGTCCTGCAAGATTTCCACGTGTCGCCAGCGAGCCAGCCGAGTTACTGTTTCCAAGGCCTTGGTTATTGAACGCAAAACCGGGAACTTGCGTTGCACCGTCGGCAACACTGCGGTCAAACAAGAGCGAATCTTGCAGGCCGAGTTCGACCCCGAACTCCTCGTCGTCGTTTAGTTGGACTTCCGCAATCAAGACATCAATTTTGATGACGGCCGGTTTGCGGTCCAGAGACTCGATTACAGTTATGATCTCATCGTAGAAGCGGGGCGTTGCACTGATAATAATACTATTGCTCCCGTCTTCCGCGACGACAAACACTTCGCTGTCGACTTGCTCGTAAGCACTCAACAGATTGAACTGCTGCTGTCGTTGGCTCAGGATTTGACGTTGATTGTTTAAGAGGTCAGTGATCGAGGCTGCGACCAAGGACGCTTGAGTATTGGCAAGTCGATACACGGTAGTCTTGCGATTTCCGAGCTCGGCCTCGTCTAGTCGCAATAACAATGCTTCGATTACGTTCAGATCGCCTTCGCTTCCGGAAACAACGATACTGTTGGTCCGCTCGTCGACACCAAACCGCAGCGGTGCCAGGGAACTTTCGTTCGCTCCCGCACCCGTCGTCAAGCCTAGTTGGCCAAGGCCGCCTTGAGCTTGCTGACCTTGGTTCGTGGTTTGGCCAAACATCGTCTGCAACATAAGTGAGAGACGAGCCGCGTCACCATTGATAATGGTAAAGACCTTAACTTGTGCCGAAGCACTGGGAAGGCTGTCGAGTTCCTTGATCAAAGCTGCGATCAAAGTCATGCTCTCGCTCGGGCCGGTTACGACGACTGCATTACCAGCTATGTCTGCCGTCACTCGAACCTCTGAGAGAATCCCAGACTTCAAGAGACGATTACCGCCTGAATCTACTGTCAAAAACTGCAGCATCGTCGAACGCAATCGAGCTCTTTCTTCCTGGTTATTTCCCGCTCCACCTCCTTGGCTGCCCAATGGTGTTCCGTCGCCCGTCAATTGCCAGTTAATCGCATCTTGCAACAACGGAGCCAAGTCCTCGGCCAAAGTGTTCTGTAGACGGAAGACCTTAACTTCGCTCACCGACGAGCTTTCTCGAATATCTAGCTTGAGAATCAAGCGGCCCACTTCGAGCATGTCGCGTTGGCTGGCCTGAACTACCACGATATTACTACGGAAAATAGGAGTCACACGGATTCGCGTGGCAAGAGCTGTCGGCTCCTCAAAGGCCGTTGTCAAAGCTGCGGACATATCAACCGCCGACATATTCCGCAGTTGAAATGCTTCAAATTGCATCGGAAACGGAACTGGCTGATCCAATTTTGCGATCAGGTCCTCAACGACGGGCATGTTTTCCGTACGACCAACGATCAGGATGGCATTCGGTTTGCCCAATCCTGTGACACTTGTCTCGCCGAGTCGAGTGGTGAGCAAGTTTTCGTATACTGTCGTAATAATCTCAGCAACCGCTTCACTATTGGCGTGCTTCAAATAACGCACCTTGATTTCGGGTCGAGTCTCGTTGCTTACTCGTTCAATCTCTTGGATCACGCGGGTAATTCGTTCGACGTCCGCTTTTCGCCCACGCAACACCATTAAGTCCAAGCCTTCAATAAACTCGACCTGAACATCACCCACTGGCACTCCATCCGCTAGAGCGTTGGGGTTGGCCGGGTTGGCATTGGGATCATTAGGATTGGCCTGATTCGGATTGGCGCCGGGAACGCCATTATTGGGTACACCATTGTTAGGCACGCCATTATTGGGTGGTTGAACAGCGCCGTTGGCTGGAGGCTGCTGACCAAAAATCAAAGGCAACATTCCACCGCCAAAGCGAATCTGAGAAGTATTGGGACCGCCGTTCTGCAGCCATGCAACCGCTTGCCGAACTTGCATCGGATCGGCCTTAGCTGTCGGGACGAGCTGAGTGGTACTTTCGGCGTTACCGCCAACATCCAACGCCTCGGTAACTATTCGCCATGCCCGCTGCTGACTGGTCGTTCCGTAGAATGTGACCGTTGAAGCTTGCGAGTTCGTCGCTAGTACGGGGCGATTCCCTGTTGCAGAATTAACTATCACGTAGGACGTGACTCGATCTTGTGCATTGCTAACTGAAACACGTTCGCCCCACATACGCTGCAAGTTTGTCAGCAATGCGGCGGCGTCGATTCGTTTGAGTTGATACTGAGTGGGTTCAGCTTGCTGTTGCGCTGCCAATTGCGTTTGAGTGGTAGTGGCTGCCGGATTTACCGCAGGGTTGGTATTGCGATTGGCTACTGGCTGCCCTTGTAGCACTTGGTGTATCGCCGGTGGGCCCGATACGAGAATTCGGCTCGAGCGTGGATCGACAGCAATGCTAGCCGATGGTCCGAGCTTTTGTTTCCATTCGACTGCGGTCGCTTGGAGTTGGTCAGCCGGGACAGGATAAGCCCTCGTCTCAACACCGGTACTGGAGGGTACCGGCTGGACGGCAGGTGGAGTTAACTGCGGTCCGGAGCCCTGCTGGTTGTTGGCGGGAGGCTGTTGGTTGTTCGCAGGAAATCCGAGGGGTTGTTGGGCAATTGCTGCTACGGCCAATAGCGCGACTCCCCCCAATGCCAGACTTCCAAACATTTTAAGCTGATTAATTCTCACCGTTGATCTCACAAAAGCATGGATGGATAGACCCACTACACAATCCGCATAATTCGAACATTCGGCATAACCGACATAGTTCCTATAGTGGTTTCGAAAAATAGACCGAGATGCTAGCGCGCCTAATCACTGGCTATTAACGGAATTAGGTTCGAAGAATGTTGTCGTTTCGCGGTCGATTTGGCGGTCATGGGCCCAGAACCCCCTGTTTTCAGGGGGAATGTGCGGTCAAATTGGACTCATCGGTTTCGCCCGCTTGTCCGAATAGACTATGAACCAGGCGGTGGAGCAGCGCAAATTGAGGTGTGACAATAGGGGCAATTTGCCAGCATCGCTTGCACTTCCACTTGAACTGCGATACTTATAGGATGTGACAATGCAGGGGCGAGGATATTTACTCCTCCTTTTCACTTCTGGATATGCCTTTTTGGGGCAGCCTAATACCATTTGCTTGAACTTGAATCACAACGGAATTAACGGTCATGGCAGAGGAAAAAGGTGGTTCGGACGGAACCAAGCGGATTTTGCTAGTCGACGATGATATGGAGATCATCGAGTCGATGAAATTTGCTTTAGAGCAAAAGGGCTTTGAGGTGGTCGTCGCTAGAGACGGAAACCAGGGGCTTGCACTGGCCGAGCGGGAAGATCCCGACTTGCTCATCCTCGACATGATGATGCCGAAGCGAAGTGGCTTCTTGGTCTTGGAAAAACTGCGACGAACACGTCCAGTACCGATTCGAGTGATCATGATCACCGCAAATGAGGGCAGTCGTCACAAGGCATACGCCGAGATGCTGGGCGTTGACGATTACATTCGCAAACCGTTCGGAATGGACCGGTTGGTCGACAGCGTCCAACGGCTTCTGGGCGATTAGTCCCGCCATTGTTCGAGCTCCATGAACTGGCTCTTTTCTTCGTCTGCACCGATTGAGCTTTCTAAATTCCGATTGTAACGATCTTGACTTTCATGAGATCAAGTTACTGCATCGGAAGTATCATGCGATCGCGTTTCAATCTTGGAGTTGTAACTTGAATTCGTCGCGCCGCTCCTAAATCCTGCGCAACTGACGAGTACAAAACCATTTTATTTTCGCGACTTTATTCAGTGCAGATGCAAGCACACTTAAGTTCGTTGCGAGCAAAGCATTGACTGCGATGTGTTCACGTCGAACACCCACTTGTTAACGAGCAATTGTGGCGAAGTTAATGTTGCCGGAATTCAGGGTTCTAATTAGTCTTAAACTAGACGGATCAGGTAGCGATATTTGGCTACACTACGCGACTATTTTTGTTGCGTTGACGACTTAGCACGGTATCGCGAATGAACAACGTCCATTCCACCTGTCTAGTCTTTTTGAGCGTTCTTTCTCATGTTCTTTTGCTCAGCGCACGCGACCTGGTCGCGAGTTTCGGGTTCAAACAGGCCAAATGACCCCGCATGAGTTTTGTAGGTGGCCCTGCAAATCTCTATCTTCTCGCTAACCCCAATCGTAGCAGTACGCCAACTGCATTCGATATCAAAGGCAATTCTGTTGCGCTGAACCGAGAGGGCAAAAACACATTCACGGGTCCGGGGAGATTGCAACGAAGAACGTCTTCGCAAGACAACTTGGTTAATGCGCAACAAGTTACTCACTGAAATGAGTTACGGGAAAGCCGTTGTGTAGAGACCTGGTGCGACAGGAAATTGCGTCAAATATAACTAAACGAAGCAAGGTGTCCGGAACGGCGATGGTACTCGTCCACACTTGGACCGATGCCACTCGCCCGTCGGAAGAGGAGACTTCCCATGAACGGCGGTCGCGAACTGATATCGTTAGTTGCTGAAATGCAAGACCTGACCCAGTACCGGAAAGAAAACTGGACCGGTACATTCGAGGAGTATCTCGATTTAGTTCGAGATGATCCGAAGATTACTCGGAACGCGTTCCAGCGCGTTTACGACATGATCATCTCGCACGGAGTTGAGACGTACGAGTCCTCTCGGCAAGAGACTCGTTCGCACTATACCTTCTTCGACGACCCGATCGAAAACGGGAAAGATGGAGTTTTCGGACTCGACGATTCTCTCGAGCAGTTTGTGAACGCTTTGAAAAGCGCTGCTCATGGATACGGAATCGAAAAACGAGTTCTCTTGCTTCATGGTCCCGTTGGCAGCAGTAAGAGTACGATCGCTCGCATGCTCAAGAAAGGCCTCGAGGTCTACTCGGCCAGCGACGAAGGCGCCGTCTACACTCTCGGTTGGAAGCACGAAGATGTCGAAGAGATCGACTGGTGCCCGATGAACGAAGAGCCGCTCCACTTGGTCCCGATGAGCTACCGCAGTCGGCTGGAGCAAGAGTTTAATTCAAAGGACGGACTCGACTATGAAGTCAAGATCCGCGGCGACCTCGATCCCTATTGCCGCTTTATGTACAACGAGCGAATGAAACAGCACGACGGCGATTGGACGAAAGTCATCAAGGACATTCGCATCAAACGAGTGATATTCAGTGAGCAAGACCGAGTCGGGATCGGAACGTTCCAGCCCAAGGATGAAAAGAACCAAGACTCTACCGAGCTGACCGGCGATATTAATTATCGGAAGATCGCGGAACTGGGCACAGACAGCGATCCACGCGCCTTTAACTTCGACGGCGAATTCAACGTTGCTAATCGCGGTATTATCGAATTCATCGAAGTTCTTAAACTCGATGTCGCATTCCTTTACGACTTGCTTGGCGCGAGCCAGGAGCACAAGGTCAAGCCGAAGAAATTCGCGCAAACTGACATCGATGAAGTCATCATCGGTCATACCAACGAACCTGAATATCGTCGTTTGCAGAACAACGAATTCATGGAAGCGTTGCGTGACCGAACGGTCAAAATCGACATTCCCTACGTCACTAAGTTGTCCGACGAGATCAAGATCTACGAGAAGGACTACAACAGTGAACGAGTTAAAGGGAAGCACATCGCGCCGCATACAATTGAAGTGGCCGCGATGTGGGCGATCCTGACTCGGCTCGAAGAGCCCAATAACGCTGGCCTCACTCTGCTGCAGAAACTAAAGCTCTACGACGGCAAAACTCTTCCGGGTTTCACCGAAGAGAATGTCCTCGAACTGCGCAGCGAAGTGAATCGAGAAGGCATGCAAGGCATCTCGCCTCGCTATGTCCAAGACAAAATCTCAAACGCCCTCGTTCGTTATCCCGATGCCAACTCGATCAACCCCTTCATGGTGATGAACGAGCTGGAAGCTGGGCTCAAACACCATTCGTTGATCAATAACGAAGACTTGCGCGGTCGTTATCGCGAGTTGCTGCAAGTGGTCAAAGAGGAGTACGAGAACATCGTGAAGAACGAAGTGCAACGCGCTATCGCGGCCGACGAGGATGCTCTCAAGCGTCTGTGTGCCAACTATATCGACAGCGTCAAGGCATATACTCAACGCGAGAAGGTCAAGAACAAGTTCACTGGTCAATACGAAGAGCCGGATGAGCGGTTGATGCGTTCGATCGAAGAGAAGATCGATATCGCCGACAGTCGCAAAGACGACTTCCGTAGAGAAATGATGAACTACATCGGTGCGCTTTCGATCGATGGTAAATCATTCGATTACAAAACGAATGAACGGCTTTACAAAGCTCTGCAGTTGAAGTTGTTCGAGGACCAGAAAGACACAATTAAGCTCACCAGTTTGGTGTCCAATGTCGTCGACCAAGAGACGCAGGCAAAAATCGACGTCGTCAAGTCGCGGTTGATTCGCGATCACGGTTACGACGACGAGAGTGCCACAGACGTGTTGAATTACGTAGCGAGCATCTTCGCTCGTGGCGATGTTAAGCCCGACGGCTAAACAATCAGTCTGTACGGAAACCGAAACGAGTTCGCCAACATGCAGATTGGCGAACTCGAGGAGAAGAGCGAGACGCAACCGACTGGAATCTAGGAGTTATTGGAATGCGAATTGACCGAGACAAAACCCGCTTTCGCGAAATTGTACGGGGTAAGATCCGTAGCAATTTGCGGAAGTACATTACCCACGGCGAGATGATCGGCCGCAAGGGGAAGGACTTGGTAAGCATTCCGTTGCCCCAGTTGGATATCCCTCATTTCCGCTACGGCCAAAATGGCCGTGGTGGAGTCGGACAAGGCGATGGCGAAGAAGGACAGCCCGTTGCCAAAGGCGATGGCGACGAGTCGGGTGAAGGCCAAGCTGGTTCCGAACCCGGTCAACATGTCATGGAAGTCGATATCACCATGGATGAACTCGCCGAGATCATGGCGGACGAACTCGAACTGCCCAGAATCGAGCCCAAGGGCGATGCGTCGATTTCGCAAGAGAAGCCGCGTTACAACAGCATCCGAAAGATCGGCCCTGAATCTCTACGGCATTTCAAACGCACCTACGTGCAAGCACTCCGCCGACAAATCTCCGCGGGGACTTACAACAAAAACTCTCCTTGTATCATTCCCATTAAAGAGGATCGTCGCTATCGAAGTTGGGAAGAAGTTCAGGAGCCTAAGGCAAATGCCGTGACGGTATACATGATGGATGTCTCCGGTTCGATGACGGATGAACAGAAGAGCATCGTTCGTACCGAAGCGTTCTGGATCGATACTTGGCTTCAGAATCAATACGACAGCTTAGAATGCCGCTATATCGTTCACGACGCTGCCGCCAAGGAAGTCGACGAGCACACCTTCTATCACACTCGCGAAAGCGGTGGCACCCGAATCAGTTCTGCATATAAAGTCTGCGAGGATCTGCTTGAGAAAGAGTTTCCCGTCGATCAGTGGAACATTTATTGTTTCCAATTTTCGGATGGCGACAACTGGGGCGAGGACAATCGCCAAGCGTTCTCGATGCTGAAAGACAAGATCATCCCCAAGTGCAATCTGTTTTGCTACGGGCAAGTGGAAAGTCCTTACGGCAGCGGCGAATACATTCGTGCGTTGGAGAAGAATTTCGCCGATTCGGAAGAGCGTTTGATCCTCTCCGAGATCGCGGACAAAGACGGAATCTACGCATCGATCAAGACATTCCTTGGCAAGGGGAAATGAACCTACGGTTCTTAAAGGCAATCCAATGAGCAACGATAAAAAATACGAAGTGAAACTTGGACATCTCGAAGTCACAGTCAAAGCGAACGATCCTAAAGATGCACTGGTGCGAGCTCGCGTTATGTTGCGTGACCAGCTGCCGCGACTTTGGGACGTGATCACGTCGCTGGCCGACGATCGTTTTGAAGTGGCCCCAGTTCACCCGCAATAACAATTCAACTTTGCAGATCCTCAACGGAAATGCGCAGCGACGTCCGCCCCGCAGATACTAAACCAGGAAGAACGAAGAGTAATAACATGATTCGCATGCAAAAATTCCGCGAATTGAACGAAGAGTTGGCTGGCATCCAGGCAAAGATGGAACAGCACGCGCGGGACTACGGACTCGACTTCTTCCCCACCGTGTTTGAAGTAGTCGATGCCGATCAACTTAACGCCGTCGCAGCCTATGGTGGATTCCCAACTCGCTATCCACATTGGCGGTTCGGCATGGAGTACGAACAGCTTTCCAAGGGCTATTCCTACGGCCTCCAGAAGATCTACGAACTCGTAATCAACAACGATCCGTGTTATGCCTACTTATTGGGCAGCAACATGAAGACCGATCACAAACTCGTGATGGCTCACGTTTACGGACACTGCGATTTCTTCAAGAACAATTTCTGGTTTGGCCAGACCAATCGCAAGATGATTGATGAGATGGCCAATCACGGCAATCGCATTCGACGGTACATGGATCGTTTCGGTGTCGATGTCGTCGAGAACTTTATCGATGTCTGTTTAAGTGTGGAAGACTTAATCGACATCCATTCGCCGTTCATTCGTCGGGAAGACGAGCACGCGAAGTATGATTTCCGCCCCAACACCGAAGGCGAAGACGACTTCCCTGGAAACCACAAGTTTCGTGCCAAGTCCTACATGGACTCCTATGTAAACCCACCTGAAGTTCTGGCGCAGCAGATCGAGAACGATCGCCAGAAGTGCGTCGAGTCAAAGGAATTCCCTGGTCATCCCATGCGAGATGTGCTGCTGTTTATCCTCCGAAATGCGCCGCTGAAACCCTGGCAAGCCGATGTTCTTTCGATCATTCGTGACGAAGCTTATTACTTCGCTCCGCAGGGACAAACCAAAATTATGAACGAAGGTTGGGCCACCTTTTGGCATTCGACCATCATGACTCGTCATGGAATTGAACCGCAAGACATCATTTGTTACGCCGATCATTGCGCCGGCACACTGGCCACTTCTTCCACTCAACTCAACCCCTACAAGCTGGGCGTGGAGTTGTTCCGGGACATCGAAGACCGTTGGAATCGCGGATGTCACGGCGAAGACTACGAGCGCTGCGACGACATGGCGGAGAAGAATAACTGGAATACCCAAGAGGGCAAAGGACGCGAGAAGATCTTCGAGGTGCGGCAGATTCACAACGATCTGACTTTCATTGACGAATTCCTGACCCTCGATTTCTGTCGTCGACACAACATGTTCTCGTTTGGTTTCAACGGGGATTCTGGCTACTACGAAATCGAGAGTCGTCAATTCGCTCAGATCAAACAACAACTGCTATTCAATCTGACCAATCGTGGCCGGCCATCAATTACGGTCTTGGAAGGCAATTATCGCAATCGTGGCGAGATGTATTTGAAGCACGACTTCCAGGGAGTCGAGTTGAAACTGGACTATGCGAAAGACACACTGTCCAACCTTTATTCGCTTTGGAATCGACCAATTCACATTGAAACCGTTATGGAAGAAGAAGTTTGCCTACTCAGCTTTGACGGCATGAAACACACTATGGAATCAACGAGCGAGCAAGTTCCCAAACCAGAAGAAAACTAAACAACATCGACTAACGGGCCATGGTTTCCGTTCGGTGTGGAGGTGAGCGATGAAGTTATCGAAAGCACTATTGGATCAACTTAAATCCATCACTCGGACCCCAACTCAACCTACCGGTGCGCAACTCAATGTCTCGGCCGACAACCAGTCATTGCGGTGTGTCGTGTTGGAGAACAACAGCATCGGATGCCGAATACAGCAACTGGAATTGCACTCCCCGTCACTCGCGGGTCTCACCAAAGACCGGCTTCAGGAGATCTCGGACAATCTCTCGCAGAAGCTCAGCTACCTCATGGAGCCGATCGTTCCCATCGAATACGATATCGACGCCATGGTTGCTCAATTGCGTTCCAACCCTCCCAAGAAGGAGGATTCCACAACGCAATACTACGAACTAACGGTCAAAGAGGGTGGCAGTATCGCGCTGAAAAGATTCCAAAAGGTAATCGGCGAACCGAGAACGGCTATCGCCGCAAACTTAACGCGAGAAGTCCTCTTGCGACTTGTCGACGATCTCTCCGAAAGCGTCGGCTAAAGTTCGCAAATTCAAAACGGTACGAACCCACACGCGAGTTCAATCCTATCCCACGTGTAGCGTTAGTCGATCCGCATTTGATGCACTCCAGGCTGGCGAACACTTGGAATCGAGCAACTAGCAATTTAAGGTGGGAGCCGGTGCGGGGACCGCAATTTACTACAGCGATTCCACGCTTTACTGTGTCGGCCGACCTTCCCTTCTGGGAAGCAGTTGATAAATCAACGACTTCCAAGTAGTCGCTGCTAGAGTTTCCTGTTTGCGGCTACTTCCCTTGTTTCGCTGTTCCCTATTGTACAGTGCTTGCCAGCTTCATCGAGGCCGATATAGTTTACGTTATCGACGTACAAGTTTTAGGGTTCAATCATAAGACGAGGATGCACGATGGATTTCAAGGCGCATGCGAAGTACATGTTGGAAAAAGCTCGTTGGATGACAGAGCAAATGCTCGAGTCTTTCACAAGCGAGGACGATTGGTTCTACCAGTCCCATGAAAAGGCGAACCATGCGATGTGGATCGTGGGCCACCTTGCATTGGCTGACAACATGTTCGCATCTAAGTTTCGCGAAGCGACCGCGAGCAAACCCGCTGGTTTCGACGAATTGTTTTGGTTTGGTAGCGAGTTGCAAGACGACCGCAGCAAATACCCGAGCAAAGAGGAAGTGCTGGCCTACTTCCGCGACCGTCGCGACAATCTGATGAAAGTCGTCGATGAGCTCAGCGAAGAAGAGCTTTCCGCTGCTGGGCCCGGTGCGGAAGAGATGAGTCCCATCGCTGGTGCTCCGTCCATTGGTCAACTGTTGATCTTCGCAGCTTATCACGAGGGCATGCATACGGGGCAACTTTCCGTAGCCCATCGCGGTATTGGCCAAGGTCCGTCGTTTGCGCCAAAGCCAGCGGCAGTAGAAGAGTAGATTCCGAACAGTTATCGTTGCTACCAAAATTGCATACAAAAAGCCACGTGTCGAACACGTGGCTTTTTTATATTGTGGTTGAGAGTTTCGAGTAGTTGATCTCGTTTTGCCTTAGTTGCTGACTCGCGAGAGCGTACCGCCGACCCGTACGATAATCGCGTCGCCATCGACAGCCGGTGATGCCATGATTTGTTTCTCCAACTCAAATTTTGCCAGCTCTTTGTATTCGCCACCGGGAGAACAGACAGTAACCGTCCCTTCGTGACTCATCAAATAGATCTGTTTTCCAATCAAAGCTGGTGACGCGGAATAGTTGCCGCCAATCCGTTCTCGCCATTGAGATTTGCCATCTTTGGCGTCGACGCATGTAAGAATACCCGAATCGCTCAGCACATAGATTCTGCCATCGACGAGTAGCGGCGATGGCTTTGCCGGAATCTGCGACGATTCTTTCCAAAGCACATGAGTATCGGAGACATCGCCGGTGCCATCGACTCGAACTGCCCATAGTTGGGGTTTCCCAAATCCCGTCGAGACGTAGACGACGCCATTGGCATAAACAGGTCGCGCGACATTAGAGAACCCGGCGCCATGATCGACTCGCCAAATCTCTTTGCCCGAGCGGGGATCATATGAAACGAGCCATTGAGCCCCGATCGATACCAGTTGCGGTTGTCCTTCGTGGTGAATCAATAGTGGAGTGGAGAATGCCTTGCGGTGTTCGCCATCGGTGTTGCGAATTTCAGGTCTGGGTGTTTTCCAAACTGTCTCGCCGGTTTTCTTATCGAGTGCTGTAACAAATTGAGCGTGAACGCCATCGCAGACTAGGATCAGTACGTCCTCGAAGAGAACAGGCGAACTGCCCGCGCCAACGGAGTGATAGAGGGATATTTCTCGTTTCCAAACGATTTCACCTGTGTTGGAGTCAACACAGGCCGTGCCATTGGAACCGAAGTGAATGTAGACTCGACCTTTTTCAATGTATGGTGTTGGGGAAGCGTAACTATTGAGCGTGTGAATTGCGTCCGGTGCTTCGACATTAAACAGCTCGAGATCGAAAATCGACTTGCCAGTTTGAGCATCGACACAGATGGCTCGCAGTGTAATTGAGCCAGCGACATTTCGTTGAGCAAACTGTCGGTCCGGCAAGCCGGTCTTTTCTTGCGCTGCTTTGATTTGTGCTTCCGTCGGTTGATGTTCGACCGCGGTTGTCACCCAAATCTGGTTTCCCATTACAACTGGCGAAGACCAACCCTTACCAGCGATGTCCACTGACCATTTTGTCTTCTCCTTGTCGCTCCATTTCACAGGCGGATTTGCATTCTTGGCGACTCCTTGTCCATCGGAACCTCGAAACTGAGGCCAATCGGCTTGGGCGTTCGCGGTGAACGCAAAGCTCAAAGCAAACATGAGAGCAACGCGAGAACAGTGAATCATGGCAATCTCGACATTAAAGAGTTGGAGAAAGGGTAAAGCGGTATTGGAGGGACTTCGTCGGAGCCGTACCGAGGTATGTAATGATGGTACTTGGACACGTCCAATAGGCCAAATATGGGCTACTTCTTTATTTGACCAGTTGGACGGGACCAATTGCTGCACTTTGGCAATTATATTTCGCGTTTCCAGCGATAACAATATAGCTGCGGCGAGGTAATAACTGGCCTGGGGTCGGTTTCTGATATTGGACCTCTTTCTGGCAGGCCCCTTTCTCGCGAGTAAAGAGCCTTGGTATCATACGGGATTAACTGATCTGAACCGCAAGGAGAACACCATGCGTCCGCCCGCTGGCCCCCCTATCGAAAACTCACTATCGCCCGACGAAGGGTGGCATTGCACACATATATACTACGAGTTTGATCGCGGAGTCCTGAACGGCATGTCGGCTGAACAGGTTTCGGCCGGACGCGACGAGATCGCCAAGATACTCGACAGCGAGCGCGAAAGTGGTCCAGAGCGACTTCAAACGAGCATCGTCAGCGGCGGCAAAGCTGATTTCGGCTTGATGATTATGGATCCATGTCCCTTGAAAGTGGATTCCGTTCACCAAGACCTCAAGGCTAGTTCACTGGGCGCGGCGCTTAACTGCACGTACTCCTTCGTTTCCATTACCGATATTTCGGAATACGTTCCATCGTTGGAACAATATGGGCAACGTTTGGTTCGCGAAGGCGAGGAGGCTGGTTCGCCAGCCTACGAAGCAAAGCTCAAAGCATACGAGCACCGCGAACCAATGATGCGGAAACAACGGCTCACACCTGACTTCCCCCCCTACCCTGCTTTTTGCTTCTATCCGATGAACAAGAAACGCAAGGTTGTCGAAAACTGGTTTATGCTTCCCTTTAGCAAACGCAATGAGCTGATGGCCGAACACGCCAAGAGCGGGATGAAGTTCGCCGGAAAAGTTTCGCAACTAATCTCTGTCGGCGTTGGAATTGAGGATTGGGAATGGGGCGTAACACTGTGGGCACGCAATCCAGCATTCCTGACCGAAATCGTTTACAAGATGCGATTCGATGAAGCCAGTTCCCGCTACGCTGAATTCGGTCCGTTCTATACCAGCTATATTACCACTCCCGCAGAAATGCTCGACCATTGTCGCATTGGATAAACCGTCTGGGTAACGTCGTATGAATCAATCCCGTCCAGAAGAACCGAACATCCCGCGACTCGAAGGGATTCGCGACGCCACCGGTGAAAATATTTTCTCCGATGGTGAAGCCACCGATGCCGAGGAACCGGCGCGGGATGGATTGCTGGCGACGCCTGTCGCCGGTGACGGCCCAGTCTTCAATCCAAACGACTTTATCCCCACCATGAGATCGCGCGGCAAGACCGTCTTTGGAATGTCGTGCGGAGTACTTTTGGTGTTGGGTGGAGTCGCGGCTTGGATTGGTCCCGCCCTGGGCTTGACCCAATGGGCGCTACTCCCGTTCTTGAGTCTGTCTCTGTTCACGCTGGGCGTAACTCTTTGTTTGCCCGCAGCAATCATGGGCTACAACGACCTCAAAGCAATGAGGGCTGGCGCAATGGTCAACGATCAACTCGGCAGCACTACGCTTGGACTCTGGCTTGGCATGACCGGAACGCTCATTGGCGTCCTCATCGGCCCAGTCAGTTTCATGTGGTTCAACTGGTACGGATAGCCGGAACCAACATCGTTTTTCCTTGCGAATTTAGGACGATCCGGCTCAGTTGGATTCGGCAGTAGGATCATCCGTTTTCGCGGGACTCGTTTTCTTCTCGCCCACTTCTTTATCAGTGGGTACTTCTTTATCAGCGGGTCCTTCTTTGACGGCAGGCGCGTCTTTGTCGGCAGGCTGTTTAACTGCAGGTTTCTTTTTTAGATCTTTCATTCGCAGCACCAAGCGAACAGGGGTCTTGCGAGGTGGAATGCGGTCTGGATAGCACTCGAACAAAAGTCCATCCGAGAGTTGTGTGCTTTTGATCGGCAAGTCTAAAGTCGCCGTGCCGAAATTCGAGACGCAGATCAAGTCACCGTCGTCGGCGAAATAGTGTTGTACTTTCGTTTCGGGATCGACGTAAAAGCCGCTGCCACCAAAGACCCAATCGTACGCCATTTCTTTTTCCGTTGACGTGTCGCGAATCCATTGTTGCGCTCGGACTTTGTGCCCCTTGCCGTCCTTGTCTTTCCACATCACGATCACTTCAATGACGTCGCCCATTGCAGGAGCATACCCTGGATTGAACTGAACAGGCTGACCGGCCTTCGCGCCGATGAGCAATAGTCCTGCGTGAATGTATTTAGCGGGACAATCGATGGCGACGATCGATTCGTGCTCTTTCGTTTTCTTTGGGCAGGCGAACATTTCGAGCTGACCACGTTGAAGACAAATGTAACCGTCGACGATAACGAGTTTACGTTTCAAATCGGCCCAGACGCGATAATCTTTTGCGAGGCGGTTGAGGCCCGCTGGTTCTGGCAACGGTGGAAGCTTCTCTTCGTCGACACGGAATTTTTGGCTAGCCGGCGGTTCGTCGCTCGGTTTAGCTTCTGTAGTTGTGTCGCTCTTTGGGGCCACAGGATCGGTTGACGACTCCTGTCCCATTGCAAAGTGAGTTGCAGAAGCAATGACCGTCGCGACCAGACAAATCAGAAGAGTTCGCATTGTGAATCCTCAGAGTAATTCGTGGTGAGTGGGGCAGGCATCGGAATGAGGCCGTGGTAAAATGGGCGGTCTTGCCAGAACACTGGTAAGTCGCATGTATTATAGGTGAAGAAGGCAGTTTTTCGATGGCAACCGACAATCGAACTGGAAAAAGAAAAACGGCGAAAACACGCGTTTCTCCGCTCCCCAGTCCATCCGAATGGGAACAGTGGGTTAAATACCTAAAAAAACGGAAATCCCCTGCCTCAATTTCTAAATTATTGAGCAGTAAGAGTCCTCCGCTTTGTTGGTCCTTACCTGATTCAATGATTCGATCTTCTACTGCCGACTTATTGCATCACCTCCATTTTCAATCCCGGCCGAACAAAGGCAATTTGGAGATGCTGGCGGAGCCACTAGAGTCGTGGCTTGCGAAGTCGATGACCGCCGAAATGAACGAAGGACTGGCACTAGAGTGCCTGGGCTGGGCAAATGCACTTCCCAGACTAGCCGCTATATTGCCCGCCGGTCCCTGGAATTCGCTATTGGACTGCCTGCAGACGATTTCGAAGGACGCGCTGAACATGGCGTCTCTTCAGGCACCAGTCCTTCAACAGTACCTGGCTGCCGAGCTTCCGATCACGCTGGCATACGTGTTCCCCGAAATTGATACTCTACGAGACGACGCCCAAGAGGCGATGGAAATTGTTGCCGAAGCGATTACCGAGTTCCTGGACGGTGAAGGACTGCCGCACGCTTCCAATAGAGACCTGCTGCGACCGCTCACCGCCTGTTGGACTCGCTGCTTAACTATGGCGGAAGCGTTGAAAATCGAATTCGACGGCGACGCGCGATTGCAATTCGAGTGGCTCGTTCGCCAATTAATTCGGCTCACCCGACCAGACGGCACTCAGGTCCTCAGTTCTTCCGATGGTGTGCTGGACTTGGCAATGCTCCGTGCCGTCCTCAAATTGGTAGAGGATCCCGACGACCAATATATCGCGTCGCTCGCCATCCCATCAAAAAAGGCGGCGACGGTCAATGAAACTACCCTGCCCTCGCCCGCCACTCATTCCGAATGGGCGGAGACGGCAATACTCCGCACTCAGTGGCGAAAATCGCGAAGTCAATTTACGGTCGCCTTTCACCAACCGAACACTCCCATCGAATTGCTCGTCGACTCTCACGATGTCTTTACCGGACCGTGGAGTTTTCAGATCACCGTCGACGACGAACTTCTGCAGGCCACCGACGACTGGAAAGAGACTTGCTGGCACACCGACAATGACCTCGATTTCCTCGAGTTGACCATGCCATTAAATAATGGCTGGACCATGGAAAGGCAAATCATCTTATGCAGAAGGAATAATTTTCTGTTGTTGGCCGACGTGGTGCTTGGTGAAAGAACAGGGCAAATTTCCTATCGTGGCTCACTACCACTGAACACACAAATGGCCATCGATTTTGCTCCCGACACGCGCGAGGCCACGATTCATGGCAAGCGACAGATCGCCAACGTAATGCCGCTCGCATTACCCGAATGGCGCGTCGATTCCACTCCTGACTCACTTACTCTAGATGATGGAAACCTCGTACTGCAACAGTCCATGCTGTCGCAACGAATGTACGCGCCACTCTTCATTGACCTCGACAAACAGCGTCAAACGAAACCTTTGACCTGGCGACAGCTGACCGTCGCCGAACATCTGGAGATTCAACCGAAAGATGTGGCCGTCGGTTACAGAATCCAATCCGACCGACAACATTGGATGCTGTACCGCTCCTTGGCGCGAAAGGGAAACCGCACTTTGCTGGGACAGAACTTCTTCAACGAATTTTACTTGGCCGAGATCAGCACTGACGGCAGTGCCCGAGAGCTGATCGAAATAGGTCGGGAGTAAGAGGTATAATGGTGACAATACAGCAGAAAATCGCTGATAATGTGGCGAGTGTAAATGACCGTGTCGCCGAGGCCGCTCGGAATTGCGGCCGCGACCCTTCCGCAATTACAGTCGTCGCGGTAACGAAATATGTCGATGCCGAATTGACCAGCTATTTGTTAGACGCTGGAGTCGTGGACCTAGGCGAAAATCGCCCGCAACAAATGTGGGAAAAGGCCGAGGCCCTCCGCCAACGCACCGTTCGCTGGCATCAGATCGGTCATTTACAACGAAACAAGCTCAAACGCACGATGCCGTTGGTACACCTTTTCCACGCGGGTGACTCGATGCGAATACTGAAAGCAGCGAACGAGCACGCCCTCGAGTCGAATTCACAGACTGCGCTCCTCTTGGAGGTCAACGTTTCTGGCGACACCGAAAAACATGGGTTTACCACAGCCGAACTCACCGAAGCACTTCCGGAAATCGGAGAATTGCAAGGAATTGAAGTCCGAGGACTTATGGGCATGGCCAGCCGAATCGGCGGACTCGATTCCGCCCAACGCGACTTTGCCTCGCTAGCCGAAATTCGCGAGCAACTGCTGTCGGCTTGCCCTGCTTCGATCGAACTGCACGAACTCTCCATGGGAATGAGCGGCGACTTTGAAGTTGCGATCGCACAAGGGGCGACCATCGTGCGAATCGGATCCGCCTTTTTTGACGGCGTTCTCAAGGCCAAAGGCTGAAAGATCAAAGCTAAGATGTTACAGCTTCGACAAACCAAGAGTGGCGTCATCCTGCCCGTAAAGGCTCATCCTTCCGCAAAGAAGACCGAGATAAAGGGGCAACATGCAGGCAAGCTCAAAGTGTCTGTCACTCAAGCTCCCGAAAAGGGAAAGGCGAACAAAGCGATCGTCGAATTCCTAGCAAAAACTCTCGGATTGAAGAAATCTCAAATCCGAATTCTCAACGGCGAGACCAACTCCGAAAAGGAGTTTTTGATCACTGGAATCTCGTTGCCTGAACTGCAAGCCAAAATAGACGGCTCTTCCTGGTAATTCTTTGCGTTTTTCTTGTCCGTTTTTCGGCGCGAAAAGCGACTCTGTGAATAGGTACAGGAAATTCTAGGCGGCTCTCCGCGCATTGGTACGGCGAGATTGGGCAGATAGCTAGCCGTGTCGCAGGAGAGCCGCCACTGAATTTCAGTATTTGGGCCACCTGCAAATGAGAAGGCAACAGAAGGTTGCCGTAGATAGATACGCACCACCAAAAATGGGCGACTCTCCGCTGCACAGTATCGGCAAAATTGGGGCAGTTAACCTTGCCGAGACCAGGAGAGCCGCCTATTTCGTCGACTGCTTTCGCCTCTAATTGTAGCACTGCATGGGCTTAGACACCCACACCATTGAACAGTTCCCAACGCTCAGACAGTCGCACCCAATTAAGCTCGAGGCAAAATTCAATGCATCTGAGACGTTGAAAAACTATTCATTTGATCCTTTACGGATCCATACTGGCCTAATTTAGGCCTGCGCCTGTTCCGGGCGTGTATCCATAAGTAAGAACGAACGTCACAGCTCGAATCTTACACTTCGGAGATTTTTTAATAGAATAAACGGTTATCTGGTGTAATAACCGTTGTTTTGCCGAAAACTAGCTGTTTTTGCCGCTCGCTTCGCACAAAATTAACTGGGGTGAATCTATTTTTTCGTCGGACTGGCTCGAATCCAAAGAAACGAATGTGGGCCTCGATCCGTTCGTTTTCCAAACTCGGCTTCGTGTACTCGGCCATCAGCAGAAGTAGCACGAATGCGAAACGGGCTCGAAAGCCCCTCAGTCTGGCCCTTTCGTTCTAGAATCAGCTCCAATTCCTTATTTGCATCGGTCGCTGAAGCCAACTCCACAGGTTTTGCTTCAATCCCGTCCGGCAGCCCAACGCATTGCACGGTAATCGCTTGATCAAATTTGGCGAGCCGCTGTAGGGTAACGGGAATCTTCAGCGTTCCATCTGAACCAAACTCGAATACATCAGTCTTCACGCCCACCTGAAAATCGGGAATCGACCTTGAAACAGTAAGTCGATACGAAAAACGTAATCCCGCATCGCCGAATAGGTCTTTCACTCCCACACGGAATTTGCCGTCGCTTGGTACGGTCCAAACCAGTTCGGGGTCCCTTTGTTTGCTCGCGTCATCTAATTCCTTCAGTTTCGTGCCGTCCATGGAGTAGATCGTAATCACCGGATCCAAGACAAACCCTAGTACCTGCGAACGGACTTTGATATTTAGTTTCTCAGATTTCTTTGCCTCAAACACAATGGAATGCTCATCACCGCCGGTCGCGATCGTTCCGCATACATCGATAGGAATCGTTGCCTCAATTGGATCTTTGTTATTGTCGATGACCACACTGCCCTGCTCGACCATCGGCAGCGAGAAATCTCCAGCAACTCCTTGCCTCCCCAAAGTGAGCCAATCGTCGCCCTTGCCATTGACCAAGAATTGCTTTTGTTGAAGATTCCAGCCGTGGAGTTGGACTTGGGATTCGCTATTTTTAGGTAGGGCGAGCGGCATGACGTGATCGATAAACGGTCCGACAGTTGCCGTCATTCGATAGACGTAGGTTTCTGCCCCAGAGAATTGTATGGAGCTGTTTGGCTTTTCGGGAAACGCGAAAATGCGAATGTGATAATCGCCGTCTTCCGTTATCGAGTGAACCAGTTGTGGATCGAGTCCTTTTTCGTCGTCTTGTTGGGCGAGCACAAATCCTTTTGAGTCACACAGCTGAATGACGCCATCCATCGGCGACTTCAATATCGAGTTGGCTCGCACGCTTACAATTAGCGTCTGCCCCTTTTTCAATTTCACGCGCGAGCAATCTACTTCACCGCTCTTCGACAGCTGCCCGTTCAACACGACGGGCAAAGTCAGTTCCTTCGCGTCACTGATAGAGTTATTTGGTTCTTGTTCGCGAGACTCGGTGATTCCACCGACGATAAAGGGGAGCAAGCGGCTCGCCTTGGCGATATCGTGGATCCGCAACCAATACACGCCGGGAGACAGATCAGCTAGTACCTTAGCAAGGAACTCCCCCTTCTTTTCAGCAGCAGTATCGAGCAATTTCGGATCGCTCGACACTACGTTCACTGGCCAATTGTCGAAAGTTCCCTTGGCCGTGATAGTAGTATCTGCCCCGCTGGAGGCGCCTGCTGGAAAGAGAAAGTCGACTTTCAATTCATCTGCGGAAAGACGGCATGTCCCAACGAACATCGTCGCAATCAAGACGATAGCGGAGAAGTTCGCAAACATGGAACGCAAAGTATTCACAAAGATCGACATATCGATTTCGTTCTACATCAACTCGCGAATTGGAGTCGAATTGCTAACGAGGTGAACCGGGCGTCCTTGCGGAGTGTAAACGATCTTTCCGGGATCGATTCCGAGTTTTTGGTAGACCGTTGAAACGAAGTTCTCGGGCGACTTGACGTTTTCGATCGCTGCATATCCGCGTCGATCCGTCGCTCCAACGACAGTACCTCCGGGAATACCACCACCGGCAAACATGACAGACATGGCGTTAGCCCAATGATCTCGTCCACTGTCTTTATTGATTTTGGGTGTGCGACCAAATTCGCCCAAAGCGATCACCATCGTCCGCTCCAGCATTCCGCGTTCTTCGAGGTCCTCTATCAACGCGGCGATCGTGCTTTCAAAGGGCGGCAACCGCTTGTTGAGTGAATTGAACATGTCGCGGTGGTGATCCCAACCGCCATCGTACAACGTCACAAACGGCACTCCGGCCTCCACCAAACGGCGAGCCAACAGCGCGCGTTGCCCAAACGAATTGCGACCGTATTTTTCACGAACTTTACCCGGCTCTTTGTGGATATCAAACGCTTCTTGCGCTTGAGGAGAGTCTATTAACTGGTAGCCCTGTTCGTAGAATTTATCCATTGCCGCAACCGGATCGCCCGCCGACTCGTTGCTCAGACGCCGTAGTTGATCCACTTGCAAGCGAAGGTTCCGGCGTCCAATGTTTCGATCACTGGTCAGCCCCGTGGGCAAAGCGACATCGCGAACACGGAAACTGGAACTATTGGGGTCGTCGGAAACGACGAAAGGAGCAAAGCTGGCCCCGAGGAAATTTGGCCCGCCGCTTCGCGACATTCTCGGCAGAGAAAAATAGGGCGGTATTCCATTGGGCGCGCCGAGTTCATGCGCGGTAACCGAACCAATACTTGGATGGAAACTGACGAACGCGCCACATCCAACCGGAATCCGCGGAGGGGAACCTGTCATCATGTAATGGTTGCCAGCTCCGTGATTGCCTTGATTGTGCCGAATCGACCTGACAATCGAAAGCTTGTCCGCGATGCTCGCCAGCTTACGCATGTGTTTGGAAAATTGAATCCCCGGTACGTTTGTGTCGATCGCCTCGAATTGACCGCGAATCTCCGCTGGCGCGTCTGGCTTGGGATCGAACGTCTCATAATGAGTCGG
>Ga0115002_10001886_pt1 | contig 28078 bp, 25 predicted proteins | sample ArcticOcean_MG_C_8_FD_89576 | JGI IMG/M metagenome (GOLD analysis project Ga0115002, IMG submission 89576) | Marine microbial communities from western Arctic Ocean - ArcticOcean_MG_CB11_86 | ecosystem: Environmental > Aquatic > Marine > Oceanic | place: Arctic Ocean: Canada Basin | collected... | reverse complement strand
TACCCGTGATGAAGGGGTGCGGGGGTTGACGACCGCCAGCTGTATCACCATTGCCAGCGAGCAGGGCTATAAATCATCGTATACCCTAGAACTCCGACAGCAGCGCCATGTCGCAGGCGTTAACGGGCCGCTTGATCTGGTTGTGCTTGCCGCGTGCCGCAAAGACGTCGCTTTCAGCCGGCACACGTCGCAAGATGGGAAAGTCGTCTACTTGTAGGGATCGGCGGCGTCACGCAAGCCATCGCCGAAAAAGTTCAGCGCCAAGACAATGATGATAACCGGCACCACCGGAAACATCAGCCATGGGTAAAGCGCAACGACGTTGATGTTCTGCGCTTCGTTGAGCAGAACACCCCAGCTCGTGATCGGCGGCCGCAGACCTAGACCTAGGAACGACAATGCAGTTTCTCCGAGGATCATGGCCGGCACCGACAATGTTGCCGAGGCAATCAGGTGGCTCATGAAACTAGGCATTAGGTGGCGAAAAATCACCCGCGAGGGCTTTGCGCCGAGCAGGACCGCCGCGGTACAGAAATCCTCTTCGCGCAATGCCAAAAGCTTCGAGCGCACCGCCCGGGCCAAGCCGGTCCAGTCGAGCAGGCCGAGGATGATCGTGATTCCGAAGTAGATGAATATCGGACTCCAGTTAACTGGCAGCGCTGCCGAAAGAGCCATCCACAGGGGCAACTCCGGAAAAGAACGAAGAATCTCGATCATCCGCTGAACGATTGAGTCCAACCAGCCGCCGTAGTAGCCGGCCAGACCTCCAAACACTATCCCGAGGAGGAAGCTCACGGAGATGCCGATAAGGCCGACGGTGAGCGATATTCGAGTACCGTAAATAATGCGCGAAAGCACGTCGCGTCCGAGACGGTCGGTGCCGAGGAGAAACAGGGTGCCCCCTTCAGCCGGGCAGAAAAAGTGAAAGCGCCCCTCGACCAAACCCCAATATTTGTAATCGTCACCGACGCACATGAAGCGGATGGGCTGAACCTTTGCCCTATCGATTGTGTAGACCCAGCGCAAGTTGGTTTCGTCGAGCTCGGTTTGGTAGCCATAGACAAACGGGCCGACGAAGCCGCCTTTATGGAACATGTGCAGCGCTTGTGGCGGCGCATGGATGTGGAAGACATCGCGCGTGTGCAGATGGTAGGGCGCCAAAAATTCTGAGATCAGGATCGATAGATAGAAAAACAGCAAGATCAAACCGGAAACGACGGCAAGGTGATGGCGCCTCAGCTTCCACCACATCATGCGCCACTGCGACGCCATGAAATACTGCTCTTGTTCGGGCGTCATTGATTCGACGGTGTAGGGGTCGAAGGGTTCGCGCGAGACGTAGTGCGCGAGCGGGCTATCGGGCCGGGTTGAGTCGGTCATCGCAAAGTACCGCCGCCAAGACGGATACGCGGATCGAGAACCGCGAGCGCCAGGTCGGAAAGGAACATGCCGATCACCGTGAGCATGGCCAGCATCATCAGGAACGAACCGGCCAGATACTGGTCTTGCGATTGCAGCGCGGAAAGCAGCATCGGGCCTGTCGTTGGCAACGAAAGAACCACCGAAACGATGGCCGCGCCCGAGATAATCTGCGGCAGCAGGCTGCCGATATCAGCGATGAATGGGTTCAATGCCATGCGCAACGGATACTTCATCAGTAACCGAAACGGCGGCAGGCCTTTGGCGCGCCCGGTCACCACATATTGTTTCTGCAACTCGTCGAGAAGATTTGCGCGCAAACGTCGAATCATTCCTGCGGTTCCCGAGGTGCCAATCACCACTACTGGGATCCATAAATGTTCTAGTACCGAAACAAATTTTCCCCATGTCCAAGGCTGATCAAGATATTCCGGATCCATCAGCCCGCCGATCGAGGTGCCGAAATAGACGTTGGCGAGGTACAGCAACACCAGAGCCAACAGGAAATTCGGCGTCGCAAGGCCGAGGAATCCAATAAACGTCAACGTATGGTCGCCCCAGCTGTACTGGTGAGTCGCCGAATACACACCGATCGGGAACGAAACCAGCCAGGTAAAAATGATCGTCGTAAATGAGACCAAGAAGGTGAGCCACACGCGATCGCCGACAACGTCGCCAACCGGCAGGTTGAATTCGAACGAGTACCCCAGATCACCCTGTAGAAGACCCGAAAACCCGTTTTCCCCCGGCCAAATTCCCGCCCAGATTGCGTATTGCTCGATCATCGGTTTATCGAGCCCATACTGCTCGCGAAGGAATTCGATCTTCTCCATCGCCACCGATTCGCCTTGTGACTGCAGTTCGGCGATCTGGTTTGTAAGAAAATCTCCCGGCGGTAGCTGAATGATGACAAATACCAAGACGCTGATCGCGAACAGCGTCGGAATCATGATCATGATGCGATGGATGGTATAGGTCAGCATCTTCTTACTAGCTGCCCGAATCGAACCAAAATGTGTCGGGCCGGTAGATACCGAACTGAGCACCTGGATCCCAGTTATACACGCCATCGGCCGGAACGTTTCGTAACGTATTACGAACCACGACCGGCTGTCGAACGCCGGCAATGACGCCAATCGTAAACACCTGCTCGGCGTGGATCTCGAACATCCGTATCCAAACACTTTGGCGCACGTCGCGGCTTTTCGCCGTCAACCAACGCTCATTGAGGGCGAGAAGTTCCTGGGCCGATGGCATGTCGGGCGCTTCGCCGAGCTGGCCGCTCGTCTCAAAGTGTTGGCCCCACTTCGGCCATTGCAGTTGCACTTGATGAGTCGGAGCGAGTTCGTCTGGGCTCATGTCCGGTGTCGGTAACCCGTTCTCAAGCCCCGACCACACCGACATCAGCGTTTCGCCTGCATAAATTCGATTGCGAAACACCTCGCGTTGCAGCGGCCGGGTATAGAGCCGGATTCCTGCTTCCAGCCAGGTTTCTCGGATCAACTCGAGGATATCGCTCTCTTCGGTCTTTTCACCCGCGGTCTCGACAATGATGTCCATCAAACGGCCGTCGGGCAGGACGCGCAGGCCATCGGCGCGGCGGCGTAGGCCAAGCTCATCGAGTAAGGCGTTCGCCTTGTTGATGTCGTAGGTGGCCCATTTGGTCCGGTATTCCTCTTTGTACAGCGGGCTCTGAGGCAGCACTGTGTTGTTGCCTTCATTTGCGAGGCCGAAATAGAGCACACGATTGACCAGCGTGCGATCGATCGCGAGCGAGAGGGCGCGCCGAAACCGGGCGTCCCGCACGAGCTTGCGCCAACTTGGATCGGTGACATTGAGATTGGGGAACAACGCAAAATGCGCGCCCTTGGCGGTTTGCCAGAGGTGCACTTTGTAGTTGTTGCGCGTCTCGTTGGCTTTTAGAAAGGTGAAATTGTTGAAGAAAAGGCTACGCGATTGTAAATCGGCTTCTCCCGAGCCTGCTTTCGCTGCGATCAGTTTTGAATCGGCCTGCACCAGCACCACGCGGTCGATATAGGGAAGCTGTCGGCCATGCTGGTCGATGCGGTGGTAATAGGGGTTGCGCTCGGCCACAAAGCGGGTCGCTGGGATCGAGGTAGTGTTGAACCAGGGCTGTAGTGTTGGCAATTCGGGATTGTCGAATTTGCGCATGCGGTCGCGGCGAAAATGAAGCGGTACCCACCCGCGTAAGCGCTCCTGGCGCACGAGTTTGACCAGCGCCTTTCTGTCTTGGTGCTTGAGGTGGAACTTCTTGAGATAGTGGGCGGGCCGATAGATGAACAACGGCGACGCCGCCGCAAGCACGGGAAGGAAAAACGGATTCGGTTTGTCCCAGCTATAACGGACGGTCCAGCGGTCGAGCACCTCGAACTTGGCGGGCACCCCATCGACCGTTAGCTCGCGGGGCGGTCCCGCCGGTGCCATCTTCTTGTGGGTGGCCATGTCCTCCCAGTAGTAGCGGAAGTCTTCGGCTGTGAAGGGATGGCCATCGGACCATTTGTGGCCCTTGCGTAAACGGAACGTGAAAATGCGGTCCTCGAAGACATCCACCGATTCGAGAATGTCGGGAACGATGTCGAATTTTTCGTTGTAGCCGACCAAGCGCGCATAGCCGTAGACCACGAGCAACCGGAGTTCGCGTGTGCGCCCGATCAGCATTCGCAGTTCGCCACCGTGCCGCCCGGCCGATTTCTTGCCCTCAAGTTTAGTAACCAAGGGCACCTCGGGGAGACGTTCGTCCACCGGAGGAAGTTTCCCCGCAGCGACCGCCTTTGTCAGGATCGGTGTTTCGACATAGGTCTGTGCAGCGGCTGGCTGGGCTGGCGCACTCGCGCAAAGTGCCGCAAGCGCGAGCATCGTCGCGCACGTTTTCACAAAAATGCCAATCAATTTTATAAGGTAGCCGCTACCTGGAGGCTCGGGACTGAATCTGCGCGAACAAAATGGTCATTGCCGATATTGACCAATTCTAACGATCCGCCATCCATTGCCGAGAAGGGCGCGGGCCAAGCGTCGGGGTCTGAGGCCTTACCTGCCATAAGCGCGGTTAGATCGAGTTGGCTTCCTGGATCGGGATTGGGCACCGCTGACAGCAGAGCCTTGGTGTAGGGATGCACTGGGTTGCGAAATAGGTGTTCGCGTCGGGCAAGTTCCACCAAACGACCGGCGCACATGACAGCGATGCGATCACAGATGTAGTCGACGACCGCGAGATTGTGCGAAATGAACAGATAGGTGAGGTTGAGTTCACTCTGCAGGTCTTTTAGCAAATTGAGAATCTGTGCTTGGATGGACACATCGAGTGCCGACACCGGTTCGTCGCAGATCAATAAATCTGGTTGTAGTGCAAGCGCGCGAGCGATGCCGATCCGCTGGCGTTGACCGCCCGAAAAACTATGCGGGTAGCGCCGTAGATATCGTATATCCAGCCCGACCAGGGTCATCAACTCACGAACACGTTCGAAGCGTTCGGCCTGGTCGCCCACATTGTGGATTACCAAGGGTTCGCTGATGATGTCGAAAACCGTCATGCGTGGATTGAGCGAGCCAAACGGATCTTGAAAAATGTACTGAACGCGGCGTCGATATTTCTGCAACTCGCGCTCACTCAGCGCGAGCACGTCGATGATCTTGCCGTGATCGTTATAGGAGACTTGGCCGCTGTCAGCTGAAATCGCCCGCATGACGATCTTGCTGGTGGTCGTCTTGCCGCAACCGGATTCGCCGACCAAGCCCAGGCATTCGCCCCGAAAAAGCTCAAAACTGACGTTGTCGACCGCAGGGGACTCGTTGCTACCGCCGCCAAATCCAAATAAGCCCGTTTTGCGTGTGCTGAATCGCTTGGTGAGATGGTCCACCTTGAGCAGCGGAACACTCGCATCGGATTCCGGCCAGGGGTCTTTTTGGAGGAGCAGTTGGCCCGCGTGAGGTTTTATTTCGCGGATGGGCACCAATCGCTCGCCCGCTTTCATGTTGAAGCGCGGCACCGCGCGCAACAACGCGTTCAAATAGGGGTGCTCCGGATTGCGGAAGATATCGTCGAGTGTTCCGCTCTCCATAACCTTGCCGTGGTACATCACCACGATTTCTTCCGCCACATTGGCGACCACGCCAAGATCGTGGGTAATCATCAGGATTGCCATCCCGAGTTCTTCTTGCAGATCCTGCATGAGCTTGAGAATTTGCGCTTGAATCGTAACGTCAAGAGCCGTGGTCGGTTCGTCAGCGACGAGGATTGCCGGTCGGCAGACCAGTGCCATCGCAATCATGGCGCGCTGGCGCAGACCGCCGGAAAGTTCGAACGGGTAGGTATCAAACGCTCTCGGCGGATCCGGGAATCCGACCAGGCGCAGCATTTCAACGACGGCTCGCTTGCCTTCCGCGCGGCTTACAGAGCTGTGCAGCAGAAATGCCTCATTGATCTGATCGCCAATCGTGTGCAGTGGCGACAACGACGTCATCGGCTCCTGGAATATGATGGAAATACGGCCGCCACGCAGTTGTCGCATCGGCTTGGAATCGCGGTTCAAATTCGCGATATCGATCGGGTCTGCCTTCGGCACAGCCGGGTCGAAGAATAAGATGCTGCCGTCGGCGATACGCCCGACCCGGGGCAGGATTCCCATGATGCACTGAGATACCACCGATTTGCCGGATCCGGATTCACCGACCAACGCAATCGTCTTACCTTCGGGAATACGAAACGACACGCCGTCGACGGCTTTGATCAAGCCTTCCGGGGCATGGAAATGAACCTTCAGGTCCTGAACCTGGAGAACGTCCGCCACTATGCACCCGATTTCGGTTGCTGGCTGGCGCCGCCGATCATGTCGAGGTTGGACAGGGTCGCCGGTCCGAGCGCGTGGCCCCGCGATTGCGCTTCAGCGATTGCGCGTCGTGCTACAGAGATGAAATCGCTCAAGGTTGAATCGAAAGCTAAACGACGGTGCACGCTTCGCAGCTTTAGCTGCAGCCACCCGCGTTGCTGATCGCGCCGCGTCGAGTAATAGCGCAGCTCGACGCTCGTCAGATCGTCCCACGCGATCGCCGACCCTAAAGGCCCGCCGGTGCGGATCCCGGCTCCGGTGAGTTCGACCCGTGTCAGTTGGCGCAAAAGGGTCCTAATGCCAAAGAAGGCAAACAACGTGGCTATCGCTCCCAGGACGTATTGAATAACCGGTATAGGTTGGGCAAACATTATCGGCATCGCCGCAAGAATCAATCCCGCCGTCGCCCGCAGGTAATCGCGTGCCAATGCCGCGACGGGATAGTGATGCCAACTCACCCCGAAAGTCCAAAAATATCACCCCCCGAACGCCAGCAAACACCGTCCTGGCGGCTCGTCGTTGCGAACAATTGTCGAAGAAACAACCACGATTCTTCGTCAAAGACGAGGTGATGCGTCATAACCCCGGTGGGTTCGGAGGGGTCGGCTCGACCCGCGCGCTTGTCTTGCAGGTGACGCACGACGCTGGCCAATGTCAGCTCGCTGCCGCGAAACGCGCGCCGGCGCGAATCAATCATGTCCACATGGACGTTGGCGATGGTGAGTTTGTGCTCGATCTCGGAGGTGCGGGCACCAAGACCGGAATAGCCCCTAAACCCGGCACCCGCGAGCTGCGTCTTGAGTTCGCAGGCAATGCGATTCCACGGCGGTACGAACACCCGCAGCGCTTTGGAACCGTATATATCCTCAATTAGTCGCAGACCTTCGCCCCACTCCTTCTCCACGTCGTTGGTGGTACGGTCGCTCGAGAACTCGGTTTTTCTCTCGCCTGTGCCCGCGTGATCTATATGGGCGTAGCCGTGAACGAGGACGAACGCGTTGTCGAGAGTATCGAACAGGTCGGCCGTCTCGGTCACGCTATTGGTGGGTATCGCCGCGAAATTGGCGGGAATTTGGTATTCGCCGCACAGCTCGACCAGTTGAACGAGCGGCGCTTCGGCCCTGCCAGCATCGTCGTCACGCAGCCACAACTCCGCTTGGCGCCCGGCCTGCTGCCAAGCGTCCAGTTCATCAGCAAGAGCCTTCCAGCAACTCATCGCGAGGATACTCTTGCGCTCGCCACCTCTTTAATAAAGTTAGCGGATTTATGGGCGCCGTCGAAATTGAGCTCAGAAATCGCCGTGGGTGCCGATTCGGCGGCTTGGTTTACTGCCACAGCCAGCGTTGCAGGCGACAGATCGTCTTCCGACACTACGTGCACGCCGCCTCTTGCGGCCCAAACATCGGCTCGCATGGTTTGTTCGGTCTCGCTATCGCCGGCAAAGGGCACGACCACAGCGCGGATACCAGCTCTTAGAACATCCATCATCGTGTTATAACCACACTGACTAATCGATAGAGCGCCGGCGGCGAGCAGCGCCGCAAAATCTGACCGCACGCGTTCGATAACGACACCGGACGATGCGATCCCCCGGAGCGTCTCGAATGCGTTTCGGGTCATATTACGTCCCGCCAATAAGCGCCAGGTGCGATCCCAATAGATCGTCGCCGACCTAGCGTCAATTGCAGCGCGCAGGACTGCTTCGCCAACTGCGCCGCCGCCTGCCGACACCACGACCTCGCCACCGTCGCTGTGGGTCCCGGCATTCGGAGCCATCTCAGTGCCTACGACATAGCCGGTGTAGTGCGTTCGATCAGTGATCCCAATCACTGCCGGCACCGATACTTCAAGCTTCACTACCCCGGGGTCGGCGTGAACCAGCAGATGATCGTAGTAACGTCCGAACCATTGCAACGCTTCGCGGACACGCGTAGGCGCCCGAGCTTGGAGAATATCACGGACTGAAGCAATCACGATCGGCGGGGTGGCCGATCCGGTCGCCGCTTCGAGCAGCGGTACGAGTTCATAGCGCATTTGGCGTCGCCCGAACGGAAACAGTTCGGTGACCACCACATCGGGCTGAAAGGTACGCCAGAAGTCGACAAGCTGGTCACGGCGCGCCGCTTTGAAGCGATCATCGATTTCTTCGCCACGTTCGTTCAGGAGACGTGCGAAGTCCTCCGATGCGTACACCGGGGGCAACTGCTGCAACACGGCACCGCCGAGTTCCAGGTCGGGGACCGGCAAACCGCCGGATACCAGCACAGTTTTGCAACCGCCTTCGGCGAGTGCCCGGCTAATCATCGCCGCGCGCATCAGGTGTCCGATGCCAAGCAGGTGTTGGACGTAAATCAGGACGCGCGGCGATTTCACGAAGGCGCCCGGTCCAAAGGCTGGTTGGCCTTAGTCAGCTTGATGTTGCCATTGTCGTCCAGTGTGAAAACCTGGGCGCATGACCAGTCCGCTCGCAGCGGAGGTTTTGACGTCATATTCCAGCCGAGGGCGAGCGATAGCACCGCGCGGATCACGCCCTTATGGGTAACCGCGGCGGTGTCGCGATGTCCGACTTCCAAGATCCAATCCTTCACCCGATCCCCGACTTGGCGCGGGCTCTCGCCATTGGTGGGCCGGAAATCCAGGCCGTTGGCCTCGTTTTTAGCCATGTCCGATCCCAGCGATGCGCGCAGATCGATGAGGCGCTCACCCTCCCAACTACCCCAATCCATTTCGATCAAACGTTGATCGTGAAGTGCGTTGGGCGCCCCGAGCAAGGCCGCGGTTTGCACAGCGCGCGTTAACGGGCTGGTGTACCAGATCATATCGGCGAATTGTTGGGCAATCCGTTTGCCGGCATGGATCTCGGCGGCGTCTTTGGCCAATGGCTGATCGGCTCGGCCCTGAATTTTACCCTGTCGGTTCCACTCCGTTTCGAAATGGCGAATCAGGACGATGCGCGCCATTAGGCGTTGAGCTCAACGGCTAGATCGATAGCCGACCGCAGAATCGCAGCGGCCGTGTCGAGATTGCGTTGCTGCTGAACGAATTCACGCGCAGCGCTGCTCAGACGCTCGCGGAGTTCGTTGTCGTCGAGAAGTTTTGCAAGTTGCGTTGCAAAAGCGGGCGCATCATCGGCGTCAGCCAGAAGGCCGGTTTGGCCATCCTGCACGACATCGACGACACCGCGCACGCGGCCGGCGACAACGGGCAGGCCGGCAGCTTGAGCTTCTAATAGCGCCATGCCGTAGGCTTCGCCGACCGCAGGCCACACGCAGACATCGGCGCTCGTCAGGGCTTTTGCCAGCGCTTCGGCGTCCAGTTCTCCGAGATAGCGAATGCGGTCCGGCAATACCGATCGGAGCGCCGCCTCAACCTCGGGTCGGGCTGTCCCATCGCCGACCACCAATAGCACCGCACTCGCTGGCTTCAGAAAGGCCAACGCATCAGCCAACTGCCGGTAGGACGCGAGCTTGTCGCCCGGCCGCATCATGGCAACCGTGATGAGCCATATTGCATCCGCTGGCAACGCTAGCGCGCCAGCCAGCTCCGCACGATTTTTGGTTCTGATTGAGGCGTCGACATCGAATGGGGTGGCATCAACAAAGGGCGGTAGAAACAGCAGACGTTGATCCCGTGAGTCGACTAGAGGGGTCACATATTCCATGTCGTAACGCGTCAGGCACAGGGTGACGGCGGCGCGCTTAAGCGCCTGGGCGACGCTTTCGTGACCGTTTGCCCAGGGACCGTTGGCCCGCTTTGGTGCAAAAGAGGGTTCTGCGACGATGTAAGGAATATTGAGCGCGTCGCAGATCGGTGGACCCAGTAAGTCTGGTGCCTTGTAGTAAAGGTGATAGGTGAACCAGGCGTCGGGCGCACGATCCGGCGATTGCCCGTAGTCACGGATAAGGCGTTCGACCTCCACCGCGGCGGCCGAACGTAGCTGGGCCTGCCGATCGCGATCTCCGATACCCTCATAGCTGCGGAAATCCGATGCTATGAACGGCGTGTGGTGCGCCAATTGGAGCGCCTTTAGGAGCTGCTGCGCCATTAGTCGATCGCCCGAAGGAACATTGTGAGTCGGCGCTTTAAGCGGCGCGTAGAAGGCGATCTGCATGCCCGATGGTCCGATTACACGCCGAACTTGCCGGCCAGCGTTGCAATCCCCTGGGCGTAGTTAAAGTTCTCGCGCACATGCGCTGCACCGGCTTTGCCCAGAGCGTTCCGGCGTGCCGGTTGGGTCATCAATCCGGCCAGCGCTTCGCTAAGTGCGCGGTCGTCGTCAGGCGCCACCAGGCAGCCGTTCACAGTGTTTTCTATCAATTCCGGGATCGCCGAGACTCGGCTCGCCAGGCAGGCCAGCGATTGCGACTGTGCCTCCATCAACACGTTGGGCAATCCATCGCGATCGCCGTCGGCTGAGATCTTGCTGGGGAGAACGAAGAGGTCGGCCGTACGATAACGCTTCAGCACATCGGACTGTGGCAGCGGACCGCACCATTCGATGCGCTGGTCGAGGCCAAGATGACGCGCACGCGACTTTAGTTGCGCCAGCAGCGGTCCACCGCCGACGTGCACAAAGCTCCAATGGATGTCCTGGGGGAGTGCCGCCAGCGCCTTGAGCAAGACGTCGTAACCCTTCTTAACCACCGCCCGGCCCACCGACAAAAGCCGCACCGGATCGCCTTTGTCGGTGCCATCACGTAGTGACCCAGATCTGGCATGGGGCGGGAAGCGTGCAGGATCGAAGCCGTGATAGACCAGTTCGACGCGCCCGGATGGCGCCAGTTCGGTGAGGTGGGCGGCGTTCGTCGCGGTACAAGTTACCGCCCAGGCGCATGACTGAAGCTTCTCCCGCTTCTCCCAATTCGCGGTCGTCCAGATGTCTTTTGCGTGTGCCGAAACCGTCCACGGGAGGCCGGTCAGCAAGCTTGAGTAGCGGGTAACCGACGCCGGTGTGTGGAGAAAGTGGGCGTGGAGGTGGGTTACACCCTCGGGTAATTCGTTGGCGAGCACCAGGGCTTGGCCGAAGCGTCGAATCCGGTTTGCCGTGCGGTCTCGACGCAGGTCTGCAAGCCAGATTGCCCGTGCGGGGACGTAACCCGGCCATCGACACACCGTGCGCCATGCGCGCCAAACGCGGCTCTTCTCGTCGTTCAAATACTCCGGCAGGTAGTTAACCGGCGCCTGGATTTCGTCGTGAATAGCGTGGGTCGCGGGATCGGTAGGATGTCTCAGCGACACGATCTCGATCGCCAGGCCGCGGCCCTCGAGTGCGCGGATCTCCTGGGAGATGAACGTTTCCGAGAGACGAGGATAGCCTTTGAGCACAAAGGCGACTTTTCCGGCCACCGGCGGCTCTCAGGCTCGATGCGGGACTACCGTCTGCGTCGGGCCTTGTTCGGCCTGCGTAATCCAAGGTTCGATCAAACGATTGACGTTCACCAGTCCCTCTAATAGGCCCGGCACAATGATATCTGAGGGCAGTTTTTGGCTTGGCAGGGCGCGCAACGCGTCGGCCATCGTGCGCGCATCAAACTTGCCGTCGTCGACCAGCATGCGCACCATGCCGAGTTCTTCGGCTCGGGATACGCGGATATATTGTTCGCGACGCGGTACCGTCCGCGGCACCATGATCGCGCGTTTATCCATCGACAGAACTTCGCAGAACGTATTGTAACCGCCCATCGAGACCACGCCGGCGGCGTTGTTCTCGAGAATCTCGAGATGCGGATCAAAGGTGATGGCTTCCACACGTTCAAGGCGGCCCGCGCGTTCCATGAAATCGGTTTGTCGCTCGGGCTGCATGAATGGCCCCAGCACCAGCAGCGCGGGATAGGGCAGTATGGCGTCAGATTCGTAGGCGCGAAGCACCCACTCGATAAGGTCTTCGCCGTCACCCCCGCCCCCGGTAGTGACCAAGATGTAGGGCCGTTTGGTGATTTCTAGCGGGTGGCCCTTGGGCACCTGCGCCGAGGCGCTGCGTGGCAAGTATCCGGTATAAGTAATTTTGCGGCGCACCGACTTCGGTAGGCCGATTTCGGTCAGTGGTTCCCAGATCTGCGGCAGGCCGTAGATCCAGATCTCGTCATAGATATCGCGCAACGCCGGGACCGCCTTTTTGCGGTGCCATTCGGGTCCTAAAGACGCCGCCTCATCGAGCACGTCGCGAAGTCCGAGAACGAGATGCGTTCCGCGTTCCTTGAGCATGTGGAGAGTTTCCTCCACCTCGCCGCGCAGGCCCAGCGGTTCCTTATCGACGATAAAAACGGCCGGGTCGAAGGCCTCCGCCGTATGTTTAATAATCGACGACCGCATGTTGAGGGTCTTTTCGATATCTATATGGAGACTAAGCGAGGTGTATTTGCCGTTTCTCAGTTTGATTACCCCCGGAATGCGAACGAAATCAACCCGGGCACGGAAGTCGAAACTGCCGATGATGGGCGATCCTGAGAGAATCAGAACGGAAAGATCCTGATACGCTTCGACCAGCGCGTGCGCGATTGTGCGGCACCGGCGGAGATGGCCGAGGCCGAAGGTATCGTGGCTGTAAATCAGGACGCGAGCGCCGTCGCCGCTGCTGTTCACTGCACGTTCCCGCCGCTTGTTATACCGCGCTGGACTATTACATAGGGTCTGGCGCGAGGAAAACACATTATCTGCGGGCAAAATCTGAGGCTTAGCGTGATTGCGTTAGCGGCTGCGAGTTTACCCGGCGTCCGCCGTGGTCTAGTCTTGCTCCGCTTTCTCAAGCACTTTTTGCTCGTGGACTGAAGTTCGGCGGTTAGAGGCGCATGGATGGAATCAACCGTCTATAAGTACATCATTAAGTACAGTACGCGGCAGCAGATCGTTATGGTCTCGCTCGCCTGTGTTTCGTTTCCTTTTCTCTATATATTCTACGAACTTCCGAAGATGATCGTGAACGGCGCGATCTCCGGAAAGGCTGGGCCGTTCCCGACTGACGTTCTTGGCGTAGAAATGTCGCAGCAGGCCTACTTGTTTGGGCTCTGTGGAGTATTTCTCGTCTTCGTCCTCATCAACCAAAGCTTCAAATACGTCATCAATGTCTACAAAGGGTTGACCGGCGAGCGCATGCTGCGGCGTTTGCGCTACGATCTCTACAGCCGCATCGTTCGCTTCCCATTGCCGACATTCCGCAAGATGTCGCAGGGCGAGATCATCCCGATGATTACCGCGGAGGTCGAACCGCTGGGCGGATTCATCGGCGATGCTTTTTCGCTGCCGGTGTTCCAAGGTGGACAACTGCTGGTCATTCTTGGATTTCTCTTCGTCCAGAACCCGCTCATGGCGTCCGCTGCGGTCGCTCTATACCCGCTCCAGGTCTACATCATTCCGCGGCTACAGATGAAGGTGAACCTGCTCGGCAAAGAGCGCGTTCGCTTGGTTCGCAAACTCGCCGAACGCATTGGTGAGACGGTGCAGGGGGTCCAGGAGATCCATGCCCACGATACCTCCAACCTCGAATTGGCCGATTTCTCTAATCGCCTCGGGACGATCTTCCATACGCGCTACAAGATCTACCGCCAGAAATTCGTAATCAAATTCATCAATAATTTCATCCAGCAGCTCGGCCCATTCTTCTTCTACGCGATCGGCGGCTATCTCGTGATCACCGGCGGGCTCGATATTGGCACTCTGATGGCCGCGATCGCCGCCCACAAAGATCTCGCCGGACCGTGGAAAGAGCTCCTCACCTACTACCAGATGAAGGAAGACGCGCGCATAAAGTACGACCAGGTCACCAGCCAGTTCCAACCGGCAGGTATGCGCGATGAAAGCTTCCAGCTTGATCAGCCCGACGTGATCCCGCGCCTGGAGGGGGAACTCGGGACCGCCAATCTAACGCTAACCGACGAGCAGGACGTCAACGTGCTTGATGGTATTTCGCTCAAGGTCGCGACCAATGAACATGTCGCCATCGTCGGCCCAGCAGGCAGCGGCAAAGAGGATTTGGCACTACTCCTCGCCCGACTTATCGATCCCAGCAAAGGCCGAATATCGGTCAATGGCGCGGATCTCGGCGAGATGCCCGAGGCAGTCACCGGTCGCCGCATCTCATATGTTGGTGCGTCGAGCTACATTTTTGCCGGCACGCTGGGCGATAATTTGTTTTACGGCCTCAAACACCGGCCCACCGGCGAAGAGGATTCGCGTGGCAAAGAGTGGGTCATGGAAGCCAAAGAATCTGGCAATAATACCTACGATATCAATTCCGATTGGATCGATTATTCCGGGATTGGCGTTGACGGGCCCGCCGGTTTGCGCGCGTCAGCGTTGCGTGTGCTGAAAATGGTCGACCTGGTTGATGACGTCTATGTCCTGGGGTTGCGGGGAACCATTGATCCGGCATCCAACCAGGAACTCGCCGACGCGATACTCCGCGCCCGTATTGCGCTGATCGAACGTACCAAGGACCCCGAAGTCGCGGCGTTGATCGAATCGTTTGATCGCGAAAAATACAATTCCAACGCGACGGTCGGCGAAAATTTAATGTTTGGCAACCCGATTGACGAGCGGTTTGATGTCGATCGCCTTGCCGAAAACGAATACGTCTTGTCGGTTCTCGACAAGGTGGGCCTCACCGAGCAAATGTTGTCGACCGGTTACCAGGTCGCCGCAACCATGGTCGAACTGTTTGCCGACGTCCCGTCCGACCACGAGTTGTTCCAGCAATTCAGCTTTATTAGCGCGGAGGACTTGCCTGATTTCCAGGCACTGGTCACACGGATCGACCGTGACAGCCTCGATCAATTGGAAACTCAGGATCGCACAAGCTTGATGTCGCTTCCGTTCAAGCTGATCCCGGCCCGCCATCGCCTCGGACTGGTCGATGATCAATTCCAACCCAAGATATTGGAAGCGCGGAAGGTGTTCGAGCGCGGCCTGCCCGAGGAGTTGAAAGAAGCGGTAGAGTTTTTTGATCCCGATACTTATAACCGCGCAGCGAACCTTCAGGACAACATCCTGTTCGGCAAAATCGCCTATGGCCAGGCCGAGGCGAGTGCTCGGGTTGGGCGGATCATTTCTGAGGTTATCGAAGAACTCGGGCTACGCGAGACGGTCGCTGAAGTCGGCCTCGGGTTTGACGTCGGTATCGCCGGATCGAGGCTTGGCGCGGCCCAGCGCCAGAAATTAGCGATCGCGCGGGCGGCTCTCAAGGAGCCGGATGTGCTGATCCTCTCCGAGGCCACGGCATCGCTGGACAGCGGTGTTCAAAGTCGAATCCTTCAGAATCTCACGACTGAATTCAAGGGTCGCGGCCTTATTTGGTCGCTCCATCGCGCCGATTTTGCCAAGAATTTTGATCGCGTCGTGGTGATGAAGGGTGGCAAAGCAATCGAAGTCGGGACGTATGATGATCTCAATAAGGATGGTACCGGGTACAAAGAACTAATGGCCGCCGAATAGGCCGATATAGGAGGGCTACCGTGAGCCTTAACGAAGAAGTCGAGCTGCTGCGCAATATTTCCATGTTCGCGCGGATTGAGCCGTCGAAACTAAAGCTTCTCGCCTTCACCAGCGAACGGCTGACCTTTCAAGGCGGACAAGATTTGTGCGTGCAAGGCGGTGATGGTGATTCTGCATTCATTATTATCGAAGGTGACGCAGACGTTATCGTCGACACCCCTAAAGGCCCGCTCACCGTTGCAGCGATGAGTAAGAACGACGTGGTCGGCGAAATCGCGATCCTCTGCGACGTTCCTCGCACGGCCACGGTGCGCGCGACCAGCAATCTTACCGCGCTAAAGATCTCCAAGGATCTCTTCTTTCGGCTGGTGACGGAATTCCCGCAAATGGCCGTTGAGATTATGCGGGTGCTTGCCGCGCGTTTGAACACTACCACCGCCCAATTGATGCAGGCCCGCCAGCAGGGCGGCTAACATCACCTCCACGGGCGCCGATCAGGCGGCAAACACTGAGCGCGAAAGCCGCCTTGTATCGTTTATTCATCGCATTACGTCCCAACGTGCATGCCTCAATCGTGCCCACCATTTGGTTCGCGATGTTTCCGGTCCGGTGCTCGAACTAGGCCTTGGCAACGGCCGCACCTACGATCACCTGCGTTTACTCTTCGCGGACCGTGACATCTACGTTTTTGAGAGAAAAATCGCCGCGCATCCCGACTGCATTCCAGACGAAAAGCACGCTATTCTCGGCGATTTTCGCGAGACCATTCCCAACGCGTTGGAGCGAATCGGTGCCCCGGCGGCCTTTATCCACGGTGATTTCGGCAGCGCAAACCCCGAAAAAACCGCCGCACTTGCAGCCTGGCTCGGCCCGCAGCTAATCCTGATCGCCGCACCCGGTTCCGTCGTGGCGACCGATCAGTATCTCGAAACTGAAGGTCTCGCTCGCATCGCGACACCGCCCGGCGTTGGCGAAAACCGCTACTTCATGTATCGCGTCGAAAAATAGACGCTAGCGTTCGCAAGAATCTACGCCCCTCCGCTCTCGTGCTTCATATGTCGAGATCGACAACCACCGGTACGTGATCGGAGGGTTTTTTCCAGGCCCGCACTTCACGCGCAATCGATGCGGCGCGCAACCCAGGTGCCAGCGCGGGGGTCACCCATATGTGGTCGAGTCGCCGGCCGCGGTCGGCGGCGGCCCAGTCGCGCGCGCGATAGCTCCACCAGCTATAGATTTTCTCAGGCGGCGGGACGAAATGGCGCACCGCGTCGACCCAGTCGAGCGAATTTTGTAAGCGCTCGAGATGAGCGACCTCGACCGGGGTATGCGACACGATCTTGAGAAGTTGTTTGTGTGACCACACGTCGGATTCTAAGGGCGCTATGTTGAGGTCGCCAACTAGGATGGCACGCAGACGTTCGTCGCGACGGCTTCCGAACCACTTGGCCACCTCGCGCAGAAACCGCAATTTGTGGGCAAATTTAGGATTCGCCTTGGGATCGGGGACATCACCGCCCGCCGGCACATAGAAATTGTTGATCTCGATATCGCCGTCGATTTGCACCCGGAGATGGCGGCAATCGTCGATCCCGCCCCACTGATGAATAGCCGTTTCCAACAAGGGAATCCGGGCGATGACGGCAACCCCGTGATAGCCCTTCTGTCCGTGGATCGCATGGTGCGGGTAACCTGCGCGGGTAAACGCCTGAGCCGGAAACAGATCGTTTTCGACCTTGATTTCCTGCAGGCACAGCACGTCGGGCTCGTATTTGCGCAAGATCCGCCGAACCATGTTCAGCCGTAGGCGAACGGAATTGACGTTCCAACTAACGATACGCACGCAATATTTTCCCAGAGTTAGCTTGATCTGAATGGTCGGTTAGAACAGATGGAAGGAGTTGCCGGTGACGCCGAGCGGCCAGCGTCCGGCCTCGAACAGTCGAAACTTCAGCGCCATCGAATGGTCCTCTTCCTCGGCCGCCAGCACCACCAGAGCAGCAACATGGCAGGCTTGGGTCGCGGCGCCGACCGCCGCCATGATCACGTCATCATCCGATACACCGCCATATGCGGCTGAGACACGTATCACCTCGGGGATGATATCGGTCATGATTTCGTTGAGATGAGCGATCGCCGCTTCCAGGTCTTCCTCGCCCACGGTTTCAAGCGCCGCTGTGGTGAGGCCCGCGCGCACCTGCTCCTCGGTCTCCCACCAATCGCTGTTCCAATCGGGATTGCCGATCGCATAAGCTGCGTCCTCCCAGCCGCCAACGGCGGCGATGGCTGCATCCGGAAATCCGAGGGCATCGAGGTAGGCATGGGCATCGAGCTCAAGATTAGCGTCGAGTGGTGCGCCTATATTTTCAAACCAAGAGATCGTTGGAATGGTTTTTAGGAATTGCGCCGTCGCCAGCAGCGTTGGGTAGTCGTCAAGGTTAATCGCGTCATCGTCGTCGTCGAACTGGTCAGCCATGGTCGGGCCCTAGTTCGGTGCTGATCCGGGCCCGACGACCCCATCGAGACCGTGCGATTACTCCTAGAAGATTCATTTCAAGAAGAAGAATCATTCTGAGAACAAATAGTCGGCGAAACAATTCTTACGGCGTACGCCGATGCTCTGCAGTACCGGCATCGCCGCGTCGATCATCGCGGGTGGGCCCGCTAAGTAAGCCCGCGGACCCTTGAGCGGAGCGAGATCCTCGGCAATCGCGTCCGAGACTAACCCGGTTCGTCGTGCCGTTGCGGTACTAGGCTCGGACAACACGATGGTAACCCGGACGTTGGGCGCACGCTGCTGCATGCGAGAAAAATGATCTTCCAGGTAGATGTCGCCTTCATCGCGAAAGCCCAGATAGATGTGCACGTCTTGGCGCAAACCCGCCGTCAGCGTCATGTCCACGATCGACTTGATCGGCGCCAGCCCGATGCCGCCGGCGACGGCAATGATCGCCCCGTTGTGCACCTCACGCAGGTAGGCGCGCCCCATCGGCCCGTTGAGTTTGACCGCGTCGCCTGGCTTTAATTCGTTTGAGACATGGTTGCCGAGCTCACCGCCATCGACGCTACGCACGTGCAATTCAATCTCTTCGTCGCCGGGTCGGCTCGCTATCGACAGTCCGCGCGGCGCAATCCCATCGAACGATACCTCGGCATATTGGCCCGCGGTAAAGACAAAGGGGCCACCGGTCTCAACGCCAAGCCTGATAATTTTCACATCGTGGGTTGCCCGCTCAATCGCGCGCACGCGACACGTCACTTCGGATACGGGATGCGTGAATCTCGGCATCGTATCGCGAGGGATAAATGCGATCTCGCAATCAGAGGTCGCCCGGGCCCGGCATGCGAGAATTCGGTTGAGGCCGTGTTCTGCCTCGTTCATTGCGGTAACCCGATACTCGTCCATTTCGACGTTGCCGTTCACCAGGGTTACTTTGCACGACCCGCAAACGCCGTTACGGCAGTAGCGGGGAAACATGATCTCCTGCTTGATGGCGGCGTCGAGAATGTATTCGTTCTCGGTGACCGCAAACGTTTCGTCGGTTTCGCGAATATGGATTTGGTGTGAGTTTGTCATTCGAGTACACCACGCAGGCCGGCGGGCGCATCCTAGGCAGTGGTTCTAAACCGGTCAATCGAGCGGCTCACCATCGCTCCTAGGGGATGCTCGGCCCCGAATCCGTGAATACGAACAGCTTGATGTCGAGCGGCACGTTGGTCTCGATATCGTACAGCGAAACCCGGGTTTGCAACTGCTGCGGATCGGTTACTACCCATTGACGCAAGGCGAGAGGCCGGTCTGAAAACACCAACGTGATGTCGCCGTCATCCTCCCGCCGTTTATCGTACACGGTGACGTTGAGCAGCCCGGTCTGTCGGATGATCTTGCGAATTATGATGGGATCGTCGAACGAAACTTTATCGCGAATTAAGAAGGCGAGTGGTGTCGACGACAACGGTATCCTGTCAACCTGGTCGAGTTCCTTGTCCCACAGTACCAGCCACACGCCGTCGGCGACGATCAGCACCGGGGTTGGCGGATCGTATTTGAACCGCATTCGGCCCGGGCGGCGCAGATAGACCTCGCCCTGGGTGACGTTTCCATCCGGCGCGATTTGAACGAACCGCCCCTGAAGGGTCTTTATACCGTTCAGGTAGGTAACGATGCGGGCGATATCGGGGTCCGCCCATTTGGTGTCCGGCTGAGTTTTGCTCGCCTGCGGCGTGTCGCTCGATCGCGTATTACCGGTTTGTGTGCCGTTGGTTTGCGCGCGGACTGTCGCCGCGTCGACGCTCAGCGTAGCGACTGCCAGCACCATCGAGACCAGAGCCGCCGCAGCGAGCCTGGTTCGCGGTAACCGGCGCTGGTGCTGCACTATCTTCATTCGATCGCGTCGATGTCGCGCGCCAAGACCTCACGCTTGCCGACATGGTTGGCCTGACTCACGACGCCTTCTTTTTCCATTCGCTCGATGATACGCGCCGCCCGGTTGTAGCCGATCTGGAGATGGCGCTGCACGAAGCTTGTCGATGCTTTGCGCTCGCGGCAGATTAGCGCAACCGCTTTGTCATAGAGCTCGTCGGCGGGGCCGTCGTCGGCCAGCTCGAGATCGGATTCGGCTTCCTCGGTAACCGCTTCGACATAGTCGGGTAACCCCTGTTCCTTCAAGAACTCGACGATTTTCTCGACCTCGCGGTCGGAAACGAACGGGCCATGTACGCGCGTCACGCGTCCTGCGCTTTGCATATAGAGCATATCGCCCGCCCCGAGGAGCTGCTCAGCGCCTTGCTCCCCGAGGATCGTGCGGCTGTCGATCTTAGATGTCACCTGGAACGAGATTCGGGTCGGGAAATTGGCTTTTATGGTGCCGGTGATCACGTCTACGGATGGGCGTTGGGTAGCCATGATGATGTGGATACCGGCCGCCCGCGCCATCTGCGAGAGGCGCTGGACTGTGCTTTCAATATCCTTGCCGGCGACGACCATTAAGTCGGCCATTTCGTCGACAACCACCACAATGTAGGGCAACGGTTCGAGATCGAGTTCCTGTTCCTCGAAGATCGGTGCCCCGGATGCCGTATCAAATCCGGTCTGAACGGTGCGCTTGAGCTCCTCGCCACGCGCTTTGGCTTCCGCAAGTCGCTGGTTGTAACCGGTGATGTTACGGACGCCGAGCCGGGACATAGCGCGGTAGCGGGATTCCATTTCGCGCGTGGTCCACTTCAGGGCGACCACCGCCTTGCCGGGATCGGTGACCACGGGGGCAAGCAGATGGGGGATACCTTCATAAACCGATAGTTCGAGCATCTTTGGATCGATCAGGATGAGCTTGCAGCGGTCCGGCGGTAGCCGATACAGCAACGATAGAATCATCGTGTTGATAGCGACCGATTTGCCCGAACCGGTGGTGCCGGCGATTAGCAGATGCGGCATTCGCGCGAGATCGGCAATGACCGGTTTGCCGCCGATGGTCTTGCCCAGCGCCAGGGTGAGCTGCGATGACGTGTTCTCGTAGTCAGTGCTCGACAGGAGTTCACGCAAATAAACGGTTTCACGGTCTGTGTTCGGGAGTTCGAGGCCGATCACGTTCTTGCCGGGGACCACGGCGCCACGCACCGAAATTGCGCTCATCGACCGGGCGATATCGTCGGCCAGGCCAATCACCCGTGAGGTTTTGATCCCCGGCGCCGGTTCGAGCTCGTAAAGCGTGACGACCGGCCCAGGCTGGACCGCTTCAATTTGTCCGCGCACTCCGAAATCTTCGAGTACGGCCTCCAGCATACGTGCATTTTGCTCGAGCGCGTCCGCGCTGAGCCCGGCTTTGCGGGGCGTTATTTTGGCCTCGGCAAGCAGGCTGAGGGGCGGCAATTGGTACTCGCCAGGGGTAAGATTGAGGGTCGGTTGCCGCTCCGCTGCGGCCCGCTTGCCGGTCTTTAATTTTTTCGGCTTAGCGATGCGTGCGCTCGGCACGATGGCGTCAATTTCTTCGATTTTTTCGTCAACCGATGCGGTCGTTGAACGCGCCCCCAAGTAAGGTTCGCGCCGGTCGGTTGAGCGCTGCGCTTTGAGCGCAGAAATGTTTGGCAAGTTGGTGCGATCGAACTGCCTGGCCGAGCGGCCGATAAACGTCACCGCCTTGATCGCTCGGTCGCCGAGTGTAAGAACCGTGCCGCCAATCGCACGCCATTCAGATAGTCCGAGCCCGAGGCAGGCGGGAAACATGCCGATCGCGAAAACCGCGAGTACGATTCCGGCGATGACCGGCGCGGTCTGCAGGCCGAGGGCCGCCAAACCGGCCAGCGAATGCTCGGCCAGCAGAGCACCGAGCCAGCCGCCTGGCATCGCGATTGGCGTCAGAGTCTCCCGTAGGACGAACGCGGCAAACGCTGCCATGACCAGCAATACCAGCGGCAATAAGCCAAGTCGCAGCCAATAGCGCGACAATCCGCGGTGCGAGCCGATCCGCCACGCCCACGCCATTAGTGCAATCGGCAGCGCGGCGCCCGCAATGCCGATCATCTGGAACAGGATATCGGCGAGATGCGCGCCTAACGGACCCAGCGCGTTCTGAACCGGAATCCCGGTGGCGGTGTTGAAACTTGGATCGGTCGGCGCATAGGTCGCCAGCGATGCTCCGACAATGATTGCCCCAACCACTAGCACCAAAGCCACGGTTTCGACCGCGCGCCGGCGCAGGAACATCGAAATTGCCTCGGGCAGCAGGGTCGGTGTCGGCGAGGTTCCGGATAATTGGCTCATGACGTCATCTCATATGCACGGGTTAGAGAATTGACCTTAGCTCTGACAGGGCGTGGCGCGTGGTCTCGAGGTCATCGACCAAGGCGACGCGAATGAAGGCGGCGCCGGGGTTGGCATCGCCGGGGACCTCTCGAGTCAAGTAGCCGCCGGGCAGCACGCGAATCCCGCCTCCCGCCCACAATTCACGCGTCGCTGCTTCACCGTCGCCGACGTCGAGCCACAGAAAAAATGCGCCGCGAGGTCTGAAGAATCCGTAATGACCGCCCAGAATCTCCTCGGCTGCATCGAATTTCTCGCGATACAACACGCGATTCGCGTCGACATGGTCTTCATCGCGCCACAACGCAGTCCCGGCGGTGTAAATTGGAAGCGGTATCTGGGCGCAGCTATAATTTCGGAAGGCAACGAATTGCTCGATCAAGTCGGGGTCGCCGGCGGCAAACCCGCATCTCAATCCTGGCGTACTCGAGCGCTTCGAAAGCGAGTGGAAGGCCAACACATTGGCGAATCCGTTACCCGTTCGCGCACTCGCCTCCAGCACACCGGGCGGCGGATCCGTGTCGTAGATCTCGGCGTAGCATTCATCGACCACGACGACGAAGTCGTACGCCCGGGCCAGTTCGATGACCTGCGTGAGATAGCCCAGATCGGCAACCGAGCCCTGCGGGTTGGCCGGCGAACAAAGATAAACCAACGCCGTCCGTGCCAGATCGGCTTCTGAAACCATGGAGAAGTTGGGTAAAAACCCGTTTTCGCGGGTCGCAGGCAGGTAGCGGGGCTCAGCCCCGGCCGCGACAGCCGCACCGGCATAGCAGTGGTAGAAAGGATTGGGGATCAGCGCCAACGGCTTCGTACCGGCCTTGGTTTCCGGCACCACTGTCAACGCGATCAGAAACAGACCTTCGCGGGTGCCGCATAGGGGAACAATGTGACGGTCGGCATCGATCATGTCGGACGCCAAACCGTAGCGTCGGGTTAGCCATGCCGCGGTTGCACGGCGGTAGTCGGGGGTTCCGGTTGTCGGCGGGTATGCGCCCCACGCGTCGCGCTCGCCAGCGAGGATATCGCCGACAAACTCGGGATAAGGATGGTGCGGCTCGCCCACCGCTAGCTGAATTTGCGCGCGGCCCTGTGGCGGCTCGACGTCCCCGAGTAGGGTTCGAAGGCGTTGAAACGGGCCTTCGCCCAGTATTTCAAGTCGGTCGTTGCGCATTCAGCGACGGCACATGTAATCCGGTCATAAATGCTAAACTGTACAGTCGCCGGTTGAATTGAACAAGTCTGAGAGAGTTGTTTCTTACGTTATTTCATAGGCATAGCGCCTATTTTTCAGGTAAGAATTTAATAGCCTAAGCCCCTAGCCGGGTCTCGATGGCTGTCCCCAAGCGCAACAGGGCGTTCTCCCGACCCGGGTTGGTCATCACCATCAGCCCCACCGGCAAGCCATCGGCCGTACCGCACGGGATCGTCAACGCGCTGAGGTTGAAGACATTGCCGACGCGCGTATTGCGCAGGCTCATCATGTTGGTCTTGAGATAGAGATCGCCGCCGCCGACCAGCGCATCAAGTGGGGCCGGTGTTATCGGCGTCGTTGGTGCCAGGGTAGCGTCGAACCCCGCGGTCTCGTCGAAATAGTCCAACGCCAGTTCGGCCAGGCGGCGTTTGATTCGCACCATCTCGACCGCGTCTTGGTCGCATCCCATGCGAAAGCGCTCCAGCACCGGCCGGTACACTACGTCGGGATTGGATTCCAGCGTTTCTCCCCAAACCGCATAGGCATCCGAACTCATCATCGAAGCGACGCCCATACCCAGTTCTAGGAGGCCATCGAGCGCCTTGATCCGCCGTCGCTCGATTGTGGCGCCCGCGGCTTCGAGCTTTGCCACAGCCGCAGTTGCAGCGGTTTCGACACCGTCCTGAAGGTCTTCCCAAAAGAAATTGTCGGCCATCAACAGGCGTCGTCCAGGCAGGTTGGCGCCCTTAAGATCCGCGGCCGGACGCGCCGCCAGCACGGCAAACAACGCTGCCGCATCGGCCACGTCGTGCACTAGCGGGCCCACGCTATCGACGCCCGGCCACAGCGGCAGCACCCCATCAAGCGGAATCGCGCCGACCGAGGTTTTAAGCCCCACCAGTCCGTGCCAGGCGGCGGGGATACGCACACTGCCGCCGGTGTCGCTGCCGATTCCCGCCGCCGCCAATCCGCGGGCCACCGAGGCGGCTGCGCCCGATGAGGAACCGCCAGGCACCCGGTCGGTCTTTGCATCGAAGGGATTGATGGGCGTGCCCATGCTCGGGTTTATGCCGAGGCCGGAATAAGCGAGTTCGGTCATCGTTGTCTTGCCCAAGCAGATCATGCCGGCCCGCGTGGCGCGCGCGAGTACCTTGGCGTCTGCCGTCGGAACCCGGTCCTTGAGGAGCGGAGAGCCACCGGTCGTGACGGTACCGGCGGTGTCGTACAGGTCCTTCCACGAGATCGGCACGCCATCCAGCGGCGATCGCCGCAACCCTGATTTGGCGCGCAGTGCCGCGGCTGCGGCCTCGGTCCGGGCGCGGTCCGGCGTGGTTCGGATATACACTGTGTGATCCGCATCTTTGCTCTCGATACGCGCCAAATAGTGCTCGGTGAGGGCGAGCGGATCAATCGCGCCGTCGGCGATTGCAGTCCCCAGCGCCAGGGCCGTCATCTCGTGCCAGGGTAGTGCCATGCGATGACCTCGATTTCCAAAAAGCGTTCGCCGGAGCGGCAGCGGCCCAGACTTTAGCTACGGTGAGTACACGGGACAACGGCTGGACAACCCATTGGGCCATCGCCACATTAATCGCCATAGAGATTTGATCGCAAAAGAAGCGGCTTGATGACCAAGCAATCGCCGGCCCATCGCCACGATATTCTCGTTATCGGCGGCGGCATGGTCGGCCTTACCTTCGCCGTTACCGCGGCCCATCACGGCTTCGATGTCTGTGTGGTCGATCGCGAGGATCCGGCCGCGATGCTCGATGTGCCCTTTGATGGACGCGCATCGGCGATCGCGCACGCGTCGTTTCAACTGCTGTCAGTTTCCGGTGCGTGGGCTGAAATGTCGGCGCACGCACAACCGATTCACGACATCCGCGTTTCTGACGGCGACTCGAAGCTGTTTCTGCACTACGACCATCGCGACCTGGGAGAGCTCCCGTTTGGGTACATGGTCGAGAACCGCGCCATCAGGCGCGCCTTGTTCACCACGGCGACAGCCCATGCTGGCATCACCTCGCGCACCAATACAACCGTTGAAAACCTCGATCGTGGCGTCGGCGCTGTTGTCGCGGGGTTGAGCGATGGTACAGAGGTGCGCGCGACGCTAGCGGTTGCCGCGGATGGCCGATTCTCGCCTGCACGCGAGGCCGCCGGTATCGGCGTTGCTGGTTGGAGCTACCCACAAAGTGGCATCGTCTGCACGGTGGCACATGAGCGCGACCATCGCGGCATCGCTCACGAGCGGTTTCTACCGCCGGGGCCGTTCGCGATTCTGCCTTTATCCGGCCGCCGAGCCTCGTTGGTGTGGACCGAACATGGTGATCTCGCGCCGGCGATCATGGCGCTTGACGATGCCGGGTTTGCCGCGGAAATGCGGCAGCGCTTTGGCGATTTCCTTGGCGCTACAGAAATTGTCGGACCCCGCTGGAGCTATCCCCTCGCGCTCCATCATGCCGAACGCTACATCGATAACCGGTTGGTTTTGATCGGTGATGCCGCGCATGGCTTGCACCCGATTGCCGGGCAGGGTCTGAACCTCGGTTTTCGCGATGTTGCCGCGCTCGTCGAAGTCGTCGTCGATGCGAGCCGGCTGGGCCTCGATATCGGCGATGCCCATGCCTTGGAGCGCTATCAGCGCTGGCGCCGCTTCGACAATGTGGTGCTGTTGTCGGTCACCGATGGGCTCAATCGCCTGTTTTCAAACGACATCGATCCCATTCGCCTGATCCGGGATCTCGGCCTGGCCGCCGTCGACCGCCTGCCCGCCCTCAAGCGGATGTTCATGGAGCACGCCCGGGGCACCGTCGGCAAACTCCCCCGCCTACTTGCGGGAGAGGTGCTTTAGCAGCAGGTATTCCACAAACAAAACAACCCCTCACGCGTCCCGGCTTAGACCCTTCTCATCCAGCGCCGACAGATAACGCTGCCATAGCTCGTCCTGCCGCAGGCCGAGTTCGTAGAGATAATCCCAGGAAAATATGCCGGTATCGTGCAGGTCGTCGAAAATGATCCGCACCGCGTAGTTGCCAACCGCCTCGAGATTGATAATCCCAACGTTTCGCTTGGCCGCAACGATGATCCGCTGATCGCCACCGTGACCCTGAACCTCGGCAGAGGGGCTTTCAACCCGCAATAATTCAGCCGGTAAGCTGAAGCTATCGCCGCCTTCGAAGGTGATGTCTAGGCGCTTCTCGGCGCTGACGACTTTGACCTCGGTCGGCCACGGTTTGGCGGCGCCGGTCACGTCCCGCCTCGCGGCGACATCAGCCGTTCTCGTCGAGCGAGCGGGCCTCGTCGACCAGCATGATCGGAATCCCATCGCGAATCGGATAGGCCAGTCCTGCTTGCTTGCTGATCAACTCCTGATTGTCTGCATCGTAAACCAGGGGTCCCTTGGTCAAGGGACACACCAGGATCTCAAGCAGTTTGGGATCTATCGATGATGTTTCGGACATGAGTTTCGTCTCGCGCTTATTGCCTCGCCCCGCTGCCGGGTGATTCCTGCATTACTACCATTTCAATCAGCGTCGCTAGCATACGGCTGCGTTCTTCGAGGGTTTTGATCTCCAGCAAGGCTTGTTTATCGCGCGGCTCGAGCGGGCACATCATGGCCAACGACGTCACTAGCGTTCCCGCCGACACGTCTTCGAGCATGTCCCAGTCGCCATTTATGCCGTGCAGTTCGAAAAACGGTTTGAGCAGTTTCAACAGATGCCCGCGATTGACGTCGCTGTCGTCGGGCTCGTCGAGGTCATCAGCAAAGCTGTCCCAAGTGGGAACGACTTGGCGAAACAAGCGCATCTGGCTCAATTCTTCCCGAATCGAGAATCGGCATATCCCGCGCAACGTAATCAGATAACGGCCGTCGTCGGTTTCCTTAAACGTCACGAGGCGGCCGGCACAACCGGTGGGATACACCTCGGGCTGGTGAGCCTGGTCGGCTGGATCGGCGGGCTGAATCATGCCGATCATGCGCGACGTCGAAAACGCATCGTCGATCATGGCCAGGTAACGTGGTTCGAATATGTTGAGCGGTAAATGTCCCCCCGGCAGCAGCAACACACCGGGCAGCGGAAAGATGGCGATTCGGGTCGGCAGATCCGAGGTATCGGTGACGCTGAAGCGTCCACTCATGAAAACAGGATCGACGATAATTTGCGCCGACCGGCGATGGTGATTTCGTCTGTGGCGCCCATCACGTCAAACAATTTGACAAGCTGTTTGCGCGCCGCCTGATCGTTCCACTCGCGATTGCGTTTGACGATCTCAAGCAGTTCGTCCATCGCTGCCTCATGCTCGCGGGCGCCGGTCAAAGCGAGTGCGAGGTCGAAGCGCGCTTGATGATTGGTCGGATCAGCCTCGACCTGTTTGCGAAGTTCCTCGACG
>Ga0115002_10001882_pt1 | contig 28148 bp, 33 predicted proteins | sample ArcticOcean_MG_C_8_FD_89576 | JGI IMG/M metagenome (GOLD analysis project Ga0115002, IMG submission 89576) | Marine microbial communities from western Arctic Ocean - ArcticOcean_MG_CB11_86 | ecosystem: Environmental > Aquatic > Marine > Oceanic | place: Arctic Ocean: Canada Basin | collected... | reverse complement strand
GGGTGGCGATGATCTCCGGCGCCAATCGCGGCATCGGGCTGGCGATCGCGCGGCGGCTCTACGAGGATGGCTACGACCTCAGCCTGGGCGCCCGCGACACCGAGGCCCTGGCTGCGGCGACGGCCGAAATGGCGGAGGCGCGCGTGCTGCGCCATGCCTTCGACGCGACCCGGCGCGAAGATGCCGGGCTCTGGGCCGAGGCGACGGTCGCGCGGTTCGGTCGGATCGACGCGGTGATCAACAATGCGGGCATTTCGGGCCGCTTCGCCTTTGACGCGCTCGACGAGGACGTGCTGGACAGGATGTTGGAGGTCAACGTCAAGGCGCCCTACCGGGTGATCCTGGCGGCGCTGCCCCATCTTCGCGCCGGTGGCGAAGGGCGCATCGTCAATCTCGTCTCCCTTGCCGGAATCCGCCAATTGACCAGTTCCGCTGCCTATACGATCAGCAAATTCGCGGCCATGGGTCTGACCCATTCGGCGCGCCACTATCTGTTCGAGGATGGGATCCGGGTCACTGCAGTCTGTCCCGGCGACACCAACACCGATATGACGGTCCATAGCCCGCGCGTGAACGAGGAGAAAACCCAGCCGGAGGATCTGGCCGAGATAGTCAGCCATGTAATCGCCCTGCCGAACACGGCATCGGTCGCGACGGTGCCGGTCAATTGCATCGCCGAGGCTTTCGTCTAGAGGCCGCCAATCATCCTTCGAGACGCTCGCTGCGCGCGCTCCTCAGGATGAGGAGAAACAATATATCGACCTCACCCTGAGGAGGCCCGCAGGGCCGTCTCGAAGGGTGCTCCCGCCATGTTTCGCCGAGATTGCTACTCCTCGCCCGCCTCGCCAGCCGTCAGGCGCCGCGGTTCCACCGCTTCGACCTCGCCGTCGATGATGTCGTGGTCGACCGTGGCGCGCAGCTCGTAGCTCGGCAGGCGCTTGGTGAGGTCCTTCGCGCGCTGGGCGCGGACGCCGAGACCGACCAGATTGCGCGCCCGGGGCAGCAGCCTTCCGTTCACCGAAGCGGAGAATTTCGAGAAACTGTCGCTCGCCGTGCGCAGCCCCCGGCCGAGCTTTTCGGCATGGCCGAGCATGACCGCCACGCTGTCGAGCAGATGGGCGGCGCCGTCGACGATCTGTTCCTGGTTTTCGGCCTGACGGCCGAGGTCGATCTGCACCCGGGCGAGGCCGATCAGGCAGGCCAGGGCGGAGGGGCCGGCGAGGCTAATCTGGGCGCGGGCAGCGTCGCGCAGCACCTTGGGGTCGGCCCGGTCGAGCTTTTCCAACGCGCCGTCATTGGGCAGATACATGACCGTCAGAATGCGGCGGGCCGAGCGTTGCGAGCCGGCTTCGCGCAGATAGGCCGCGACCGCATTGGCGTAGTTCTTGTCGGTGAGCGAGCGCAGGTGGTTGGCCATCGAGCGGGCAAGGCTGGCATAGGCCTGGTCCTCCTCCTCGCCCTCCTCGGCCTGGGCGAGTTCGAGCAGGAATTTGGACGCCTTGCTGTCGATCACCAGGACCGTGTCGCCGGGCAGGAAGACCACGGCATCGGGGCGCAGGCGGCCCGCGCCGTCCTCGCCGTCGACGGTGTGCTGCACCACGAAATCCCGGTCGCGTTCGAGGCCGAAGGATTTGAGCGTGTTCTCCAACCCGATCTCGGCGAATTGCCCGGCGCCACCCGGCGATGACAGGGAGCGCCAGACCGTGTCGACCGTCTGGCGGTTCTCGGTGACCTGATCGTTCAGGGAGGAGACCGATTTGGCGATCGATTCGAACTGCCGCATCAGGTCGGTGGTCACCTTCTGAACCTTCGCCTCGGTTTCCTTCTTCGCCGCTTCGGTTTCGCGTTTGTGGTCGGTCAGCAGCTTGTTCGACAGTTCGGAAACGGTTGCCAGGGCCGCGGCCTTGGCCGCCTCCAACTGCTCCTTCTTGATCTGTTCGAAGTCGCTCATCCGTTCCTTGGCGGCGGCGACCTCGCCGCGGGCCAGGGCGGCCTCCTGCGTGGCCTTGACTGCCTGCTCGCGGCTCCGGTCGCGCAGGCGCTCGGCCTCGGTGCGCGCCGACACCGTTGCCGCCAGCAATTTCTCGACTTCTTCCAATTGCGTCTCGGCCCGGGTGCGGCCGGCGAGGGCATCGCGTTCGGCACCGCGCAACACGTCCATCGCAGCGCGTGCCTGCTCGGCTTCGAGGGTGACTTCCTCGGCCCGTTTGGCGAGGTGCCGGCTGCGGGTCCAGACGACCGCGAGGGCCGCGAACAGAAGCGCGGAAAGGGCCGCGAGGGCGAGGCTGATCGGGGTCATGGTTGTCTCAGATCGGGAGATGGAACATATCGCGTACGGTATCATGGCCCGGCCCGGCGCCCCAAGACCCGCTTGGCATCCTTGACCGGGTCTCCCGCGCCGCCTACCTAAAGGGCCCGTGAAACAAGAAAAGCCGCGCTTGCCGCGGCCCACCGCCGAGTTCCAGCCATGGCCTTACGTCCGATTCTTGTCGCTCCCGATCCGCGCCTCAAGCGCGTCTCCTCCACCGTGTCCGCGGTCGATGACGAGATCCGCCTGCTGGTCGACGACTTGTTCGAGACCATGTATGCCGCGCCGGGCGTCGGCTTGGCCGCGCCCCAGATCGATGTGCACAAGCGCCTGCTGGTCATGGATATCGCTGAGAAGGACGGCGATTCGAAGCCATTCGTAATGATCAACCCGATGATTCTGGAGCGCTCGGAAAGCGAGGCGGTCTACGAGGAGGGCTGCCTTTCGGTGCCCGGCTACTACGCCGATGTTGCCCGGCCGGACCGGGTGCGGGTGCGCTATCTTGACCGCGACGGCGCCGAACAGGAGATCGCCGCCGAGGGCTTTCTCGCCACCTGCCTGCAGCACGAGATGGACCATCTGGACGGGGGGCTGTTCGTGGATCGCATCTCGGCTCTCAAGCGGAACATGATCCTGCGCAAGCTCGCCAAAGTCCGGAAGCTGGCGGCGGCGGAATAGGCCGGGCCGTGCAGCCGCTCAGATTGGCCTTCATGGGCACGCCGGATTTCGCGGTGCCGAGTCTGGCTGCCCTGGTCGAAGCCGGGCACGAGGTTGTGGCCGTCTATACCCAGCCGCCGCGCGCCGCCGGGCGCGGCAAGAAAGCACGGCCAAGCTCGGTCCAGCGCTGGGCCGAAGAGCGGGGCCTGCCGGTGCGCATACCGGCGCGCCTGCGCGACCCGGCCGATCAGGCGGATTTTGCCGCCTTGGCGCTCGATCTGGCGGTGGTCGTCGCCTATGGGCTGATCCTGCCGAAAGCGGTTCTGGAAGCCCCGCGGCTGGGCTGCGTCAACGCCCATGCCTCGCTGCTGCCGCGCTGGCGCGGCGCGGCGCCGATCCAGCGGGCGATCCTGGCGGGCGACCGCGAGACGGGCATCACCATCATGCGGATGGCCGAAGGGCTCGATACCGGGCCCATGCTGGCGGTGCAGACGACGCCGATCGGCGATGCAGATACGGCGGGCAGCCTGCACGACCGCCTGGCCGGGATGGGCGCCGCCCTGTTGGTTGAGACGGTCGAGAATCTGGTGGCAGACCGGGCTGAGGCAGCGACGCAGGACGATGCTCTTGCCACCTATGCCACCAAGATCGAGAAAGCCGAAGGGCGCATCGATTGGGGCGCGCCGGCCGGGGCGATCCATCGCCAGGTTCGCGCCTTCGCGCCCGTGCCGGGCGCCTTCTTCGATCTGGCGGGGGAGCGCATCAAGCTGCTGGCTGCCGCGCCTGAGGCTGACTGCGATGGAGACGCGCCTGGAGCCGTGCTCGACGACGGGCTTCTCGTGGCCTGCGGCGAAGGGGCGTTGCGCCTGCTGCGCCTCCAGCGCGAGGGAAAGGCTGCGATGGATGCGGAGGCCTTTCTGCGCGGCCGTCCGGTGCCCCGGGGCACGGTTCTGGCCTGATCATGGCGCGCTACAAGCTGACCATCGAATATGACGGTGGACCCTTCGTCGGCTGGCAGCGCCAGGAGAACGGCGCCAGCGTGCAGGGCGCGATCGAAGCGGCGGCCGAAGGGTTCTGCGGGCAGTTCGTCACGGTCTTCGGCGCGGGACGGACCGATGCCGGGGTCCATGCCTGGGCCCAGGTCGCCCATCTCGACCTGCCGCGCGAGGGGCCCGAGGCGACCGTGCGCGACGCCCTGAACTTCCATCTGAAACCGAATCCGATTTCGATCCTCACGGCCGAAAGGGTCGCGGAGGATTTCGATGCGCGGGGCGATGCGCGCGAGCGCCGCTACCACTACCGCATCGCCAATCGCCGCGCGCCGCTCGCCATCGATCGGGGGAGGGCTTGGCTGGTCACGGTGCCCTTGGACGAAACGGCGATGGCCGAGGCCGCCGCGGCCCTGCTGGGGAAGCACGATTTCACCAGTTTCCGCAGCGTCCATTGCCAGGCAGATTCGCCGGTCAAGACCCTCGACGCCCTGGAGGTGACGCGGGCGGGAGAGGAGATTCATATCGCGGTGCGGGCCCGTTCCTTCCTGCACAACCAGGTTCGCATTTTCGCCGGGACCCTGAAGATGGTAGGGGAAGGCAAATGGACGGCGGAAAGAGTTCGCGCCGCGCTGGAGGCGCGCGACCGCTCGGCGGCCGGCCCGACCGCGCCGCCCGACGGGCTGTATCTGACGGCCGTCATCTACCGCTAGAAAAGGCGCTTCCTAAAGGAAGCCGTTGGCAAGTTGGTGAACGGTCACAGCCAGGACAATGCCGAAAATAACAACCGCAATGGCGGGCGGAATGCCGATGGCCAGGGCGCGGCGGGCAACGAAAATTTCCAAGCCGATGAAATAACCATAGACGACGATCTGGACGAAGACGGCCAGGCCTTCCGGCAATAAACCGCTGACGCTGGCCGCCGCCACGGGCAGGAGAATAGCGATCTCGAACAGGCTTACCCAATTCAGGGCGACGATATAGCCGATATAGCGATCCCGCCATCCGGCATATTCGCAGATGGCATGCATGGCGAGGGGAAGCGCGGTCCAACCGATGACATAGGCCAAGGCTTCGACCAGGACGGTATGGCCGAGGCCGTGGGTCAGGGGCTGTCCGGCCTGGGCGGCGAGGCCCCAGTCGATCCATATCAAGATGGCCATGGCCGGCGCGGCCAGCACGGCGGCGATGAAGGAGCGCCAGAAGCCTTCAACGCTGTTGTTGAAATAGGCCAGGCCGGTGGCATCGAAATGCGCCAGGCGATAGGCGCCGAAGATGGCACGGACGATCTCGGCCCCCACCATGCCTCGGGGCGGCGCGCTCATCCCGGGAAGAAACCGTCCAGCACCGTTTCATAGATATCGGTCAGGACGCGGATATGGGCGACCTCCGCCTGCTCGTCGACCTGATGCATGGTGCGGCCGACCAGACCGAACTCGACCACCGGGCAATGATCCTTGAAGAAGCGCGCGTCGGAACTGCCGCCGGTCGTGGTCAGGTCCGGCTTGCGCCCGACATGGCTCTGGACCGCCTGGGTGACCAGGGTCGAGAGATCGCCTGGCAGGGTCAGGAAGGAATCCGAGCGGGCGTCGTATTTGAACTCGTAGGAGGCGCCCCGTTCCTTGGCCACACGGTCCAGGCGTTCGCGCAGCAGGGCGGCCAGGGTTTCGCCTGTATGGCAGTCGCTGACGCGGCTGTTGAAGGCGGCGGTGGCCTTGGCTGGGATGACGTTCATCGCCGGGTTGCCGACATCGATCGTGGTGATCTGCAGCACCGTGGGCTGGAAATGGTCCGAGCCATCGTCGACGGGTGCGTCGGCGATGGCGCTGACCATGGCCGCCAGATGGTGGATCGGATTATCCGCCAGATGGGGATAGGCGGTATGGCCCTGTTTGCCGTTGACCGTGATCCAGCCGTTGAACATGCCGCGCCGGCCGATCTTGATCATCTCCCCCATCTCGTAGGGGTTGGTCGGCTCGCCGATCAGCGCGGCGTCGAGCCTTTCGTTGCGCGCGGCCAGGGCATTCAGCATCTTCTCCGTGCCGTTGACCGAGGGGCCTTCCTCGTCATTGGTGATCAGCATGCTGATCGTGCCGCCGAAATCGAGGCCCCGGGCCTCGACGAAGCGGGCCGCGGCGGAGGCGAAGGCCGCCACCGCGCTTTTCATGTCATTGGCGCCGCGGCCATAGAGCACGCCATCCTCGATCACCCCGCCGAAGGGGTCGTGGGTCCAGGCCTCGGCATCGCCCACGGGGACGACATCGGTATGGCCGCCGAAACAGAAATTCGGACTCTGGGTGCCGAGCTTGGCGTAGAGATTGTCGACATCCTTCTCACCCGGTGTGCTGAAAACCATGCGCTCACAGACGAAGCCGATGCCCTCCAAGGTCTTCTGCAGGAGATCCAGCACGCCGGCATTCTCCGGCGTGACGCTGGGGCAGCGGACCAGCGCCTGGCTCAACTCGACCGGATCGGGAATGCCGGCCATTACGCCCTCAGGAGGTCGTTGATCGAGGTCTTGGAACGGGTGCGCTCGTCCACCCGCTTGACGATGACGGCGCAATAGAGCGACGGGCCGGGCGTGCCGTCGGGCAGGGGTTTGCCGGGCATGGTGCCGGAGACGACCACGGAATAGGGCGGCACCTTGCCCATGAAGACCTCGCCGGTCGTGCGGTCGACGATGCGGGTCGACTGGCCGAGATAGACGCCCATGGAGAGGACGGAGCCCTCGCCCACGATCACGCCCTCGGCGACCTCGCTGCGCGCGCCAATGAAGCAATTGTCCTCGATGATGACCGGATCGGCTTGGAGCGGCTCCAGCACGCCCCCGATGCCCGCGCCGCCCGAGATATGGCAGTTCTTGCCGATCTGAGCGCAGGAGCCGACGGTCGCCCAGGTATCGACCATGGTGCCGGAATCGACATAGGCGCCGATATTCACGAAGGACGGCATGAGGATGACGCTGGGCGCGATATAGGCCGAGTGGCGGACGACGCAGTTGGGCACGGCGCGAAAACCGGCTTTCTGAAAGCGCGCCTTGTCCCAGCCCGAGAATTTTGACGGGATCTTGTCGTACCAGACCGAATCGCCGTTCCAGGGATCGGCCGGGCCGCCCGTGATGATCTCGGAATCGCGCAGTCGGAAGGACAGCAGAACCGCCTTCTTGAGCCATTGGTTGACGTGCCAGCCCTCCGCCCGCTTTTCCGCCACCCGCGCCTCGCCCGAATCGAGGGCGTCGAGCGCGGTGAGGACCGCTTCGCGGGCATCGCCCTTGGTGTCGGGATTGATGGAATCGCGTGCTTCCCACGTGGAGTCGATGACGGATTCGAGCTGTGCATTGTTCATGGTGGCGGCCTCCCCATCCGGTTCCGAACGGGGCGGAGGATGGGGGCGGGCCCGGCCCCTGTCAACGCGAGGGTGCGGCGGGTGGCGAGGGATCGTGTTCAGGCGGGGATAGCGCTCGCTATTGCCCGGGAATCGCGGTTCCGCGCGCGGCGATGGTGGCTTCCAGCCAGTCCAGCAGATCGTCGGTGACATGATGGACGTGATCGCCCTCGGCGCCTTCGCTCGACCAATGGCGGTCATGGCGAATCCAGACCGTCGTCATGCCCAGGGCATGGGCCGGGACCAGGTTCTTGGCCATGTCCTCGAACATGGCGGCCGAGCGCGGATCGAGATCGTGGCGGCGGATGAAGCTGCGATAGGCGGCAATATCCGGCTTGGGGACATAATCGGCGGCGACGATATCGAAGATGCCCTCGAAGTGATGCGAGACCCCCAGCCGGTCCAGCACGGATTCGGCATGGCGGACCGAGCCGTTGGTGAAGATCAACTTGCGCCCCTCCAGGGCGTGCAGGGCGCGGTCGAGGGCGGGGCTGGGCGGCACCACGCTGTGATCGATGGCGTGGCAATGGGCGAGAAAATCGTGGGGGTCGACGCCGTGATGGTCCATCAGGCCGCGCAGGGTCGTGCCATGGCTGAGGAAAAAGCCTTTCTGGATTTCCCGCGAACGGGTCTCGTCGCAGCCCAGCAGTTCGGTGATGAAGCTGCGCATCTTGTCATCGATCTGGGCAAAGAGATCGCAGCTCGCCGGGTAGAGCGTGTTGTCGAGGTCGAAGACCCAGACATCGACATGGTCGATCGCCGCGGGTGCCGTCGTCGCCCTGGCTGGGCCGCTTGTCGCCATTCGATCCGTCCCCGGTTCCATCTGTTGTCCCGCGATCCCCCCGCTCACCAGGGCGCTCGCGCTGCCGAGGCGAAGGCAAGGGTTCATTAAGGTATCCGCTCTAGCTTGGCAGACAAGCCCCGGTCCGGCCATTCGCGCGGACCCCGCAGCCGCCGGCCGCCGGAGGGATAGGAGCAGTCATGGCCAGCGTACCCGCCGAGAACCCCGCTGCACGGCCCGATCAACGGCTCGATGGACGAGAAGAAGAGCAAGGCCGCGCCTCGGCCCTGTCGGTTCTCGCGCTTCAGGATCGGGCGACGGATTTCGCCCGGGAACTGTCCGCGCAATGGCCGACCATTCCCGATTCCCTGGGGCTCGCCATGCCGCGGCCGGAAGGCGAAGTCGGCAAGGCCCTCGTCTATACCATCAACCGCTTCTGCGCGGCGCAGGGCGAGACTTTCTCGATCGACCGCCTGTCCGAGAATATCGAGGCCCTGGCTGCCGATGCCCTCTAACGGGTGCGAGCCTATCGCGACATGGTGGCGGAGGGGACCTTCGAGACGGCCTTCCAGCCCATCGGCGATATCGACGGCTCGACGACCCATCATTTCGAGGCCCTGGTCTGGTTCGGCCAGACCAAGCTCGACTGCTCACCCTTCGAGTTCATCACCTTCGCCGAACAGGTCGGGCTGATACACGAATTCGACATCGCGATGTGCCGCAAGGTGCTCGATTTCCTGGTCGAAAAGGTGGCGCTCGGCCGGCGTTACATGGTGGCGGTCAATCTCTCGGCCGATTCCCTGGCCAATGCCGGCTTCATGGCCGGGCTTTCGAGGCTGCTGTCGCGCTACGAGGCGGTGCGCGATCAGCTCATCTTCGAGGTCACCGAATCGGCCAAGATCGAGGACCTGGCCGCCGTCAACGCCTTCATCTAGAGCCTGCGGCGCAAAGGCCATATGGTCTGCCTGGACGATTTCGGCTCGGGCGCGGCCGCCTTTCAGTATCTCCAGGCGCTCGAAGTCGATGTCGTCAAGATCGACGGCGGCTACGTCAAAAGCGCCTGCGCGACGGCGGAAGGAAAGCTCTTCCTCAAGGCCATGGCCGGTTTTCTCCAGGAACTCGGCATTGCGGCCATCGCGGAAATGGTCGAGGACGACGAGCATCTGTCGGTCATCCGGGATTGTGGGATCGGGTTCGCCCAGGGCTATGTCTTCGGCCGCCCTTCGACCGATATCGACAGCTTCGCGCCGCCGCCGGAGGAGGCCTATCGGCGCGGGGCCGAGCGTATGCGTTTGGGGTAGGCCGGGGACGGCCCGAAGCCGATCAGCGTCGGATGATCTGGGTGCCGACGCCGTGTTCGGTGAAGATTTCGAGCAGCAGCCCATGGGGCACTCGGCCATCCAGGATGACAGCCGATTCGACGTTCTGGTCGACCGCCGACAGACAGGTCTCGACCTTGGGAATCATGCCGCCCGTGATGGTTTCATCGGCCAGGCGCGCGCGAATTTCCTCTGGGCTGGCTTCCTGGATCAAGGTGCCGGCTTTGTCGAGAATGCCGATCACGTCGGTCAGCAGATAGAAGCGCTTGGCCTTGAGCGCGCCGGCAATCGCGCCGGCTGCCGTATCGGCGTTGATATTGTACGTTTGGCCCGATTCGTCGGCCCCGGTTGGGGCGACGACGGGAATGACGTTCGACTTGGCCAGGATTTCCAGGATGCCGGGATTGATCTGATCCGGCTCGCCCACGAAACCCAGTTCCAGGACCTTCTCGATATTCGAATCGGGATCGCGCTTGGTGCGCCGGACCTTGCGCGCGACGATCAGGTTGCCGTCCTTGCCGCTGAGGCCCACGGCGGAGCCGCCGGCCGCGGTGATTGCAGAGACGATCTGCTTGTTGATCGTTCCGGCGAGGACCATTTCGACGACCTCGACCGTCGCCGCGTCGGTCACGCGCAGTCCGTCGACGAAGTTCGACTTGATCTGCATGCGTTCGAGCATCTGGCCGATCTGCGGTCCGCCACCGTGGACGACCACGGGATTGATGCCGACCTGTTTCAGCAGGACGATATCATGGGCGAAGCTGCGACCCAGCTTTTCGTCGCCCATGGCATGGCCGCCATATTTTATGACGAAGGTCGCGCCCGCGAAGCGCCGCAGATAGGGCAGCGCCTCGGAAAGGGTCCGCGCCGTGCGCAGCCAATGCTTGGTTTCCTGGATGTCGCGTTCGGTGTTCATGGCGCGGGACTCTAGCCAGTTTCGCTTTCGTTCGCCAGCGCGGCCAGGACACGGCGCAAGGCATCGATTCCATCGCGCTTGCGCGAGCTGGTCGCGATGATATCCGGATGGGCGGCCGGGTGCTTGGCCATCTCCGCTGCGACCTCAACCAGGCGCGCTTCGAGCACCGGCGCGGTCAGTTTGTCGGTCTTGGTCAGCACGGCCTGATAGCTGACGGCGGATTTGTCCAGCAGGGCCATCAATTCCCTATCGCCCGGTTTGACGCCGTGGCGCGAATCGATCAGCAGAAGCAGGCGGCGCAGGACCACGCGCCCCTGGAGGTAATCGAAAATCAGCTGGGTCCAGTTCTTCACCACCGATTTCGGCACCGCCGCGTAGCCATAGCCGGGCAGGTCGACCAGCCGCAGGGCATCGGACATGCGGAAGAAGTTGATCTCGCGCGTCCGGCCGGGAGTGTTGGAGGTGCGGGCCAGATGGGTTCGCCCGACCAGGGCGTTGAGCAGGCTGGACTTGCCGACATTCGAACGGCCGGCGAAGGCGATCTCGGGCAGGTCCGGCTCGGGCAGTCCTTCCATGCTGACCACGCCGCGCTCGAAATCGCAGGGTCCGGCGAAGAGGCGCGCGGCCTCCCGGGTCAGTCGTTCCAGATCCTGTTCGGTTTCGGACATGGCTTGGCCAGGCGGCGGGCGCCCTATTTGCCGCCTTTCTTTCGCTTCTTGGCGAAATTCTCGATCAAGCCCTTCACGCCGCCGCCCTGGCTCGGCGTCGTCTTCTTCTTGTTGTCGTGGGTGCCGGGGGCGCCGGCAGCGGCCGCGCGCTTCATGATGACCCATTGCTGGGCGATCGAAAGCGTGTTGTTCCAGGCCCAGTAGATCACCAGGCCCGCGGGGAAGCCGGCCAGGATGAAGGTGAAGACGAAGGGCAGGCTCATCATGATCTTGGCCTGCATTGGATCCGCGGGCTGTGGATTGATCTTCTGCTGCAGGAACATCGAGATGCCCATGAGCAGCGGCCAGGCGCCGATCATCAGCATCGTCGGCGGCGTCCAAGGAATCAGGCCGAAGAGGTTGAAGATCGTCGTCGGGTCCGGGGCCGATAGATCCGTGATCCAGCCGAAGAAGGGCGCGTGGCGCATTTCGATGGTGATGAACAGGACTTCATAGAGCGAGAAAAAGACTGGAATCTGAATCAGCATCGGCCAGCAACCGGCCATCGGATTGGCCTTCTCGCGCTTGTAGAGCTCCATCATCTCCTGGTGGAGCTTCTGCTTGTCGTCGCCCAGTCGCTCGCGAAGCTCGGTGACCTTGGGCTGGAGCGCTTTCATCCGCCCCATCGCCCGGTAGGACTTGTTGGCGAGCGGGAAGAACAGGATCTTGATCACCACGGTAAGCAGCAGGATGGCGACGCCAAAATTGCCAGCCACGCCGTAGAAATAATCCAGGACGTAGAACATCGGCTTGGCCAGGAAATAGAGCCAGCGGAAGCCGACGGCCCGGTCGAAGCGCACGATCTCCAGCGTCTCGGCATAGCTGTCGATCAGCTTCACTTCCTTCGCGCCGGCGAAGATATTGGTCGTCACCTCGATGCTCTCGCCTGGCGCGATCGGCGCCAGATCCAGGCGGACGAAATCGGTCTGGTACTTGTCCCGCGTGCCGTCGCCGACATAGCGGATCTTGCCCTCGAGCTGGGCCTGTTGGTCGGGCATCAGCGCGACCAGCCAGTATTTGTCGGTGATGCCGATCCACCCGCCTGGCTTCTCGGCGTTGCTCTTGAAGGTGAACGAGCCGTCGTCCTGGACGTCGTCGTAATCTTCTTCCACCAGCACGCCATCGAAGGCGCCGATCGGCCCCTCATGCAGGATGTAGAAGCTTTGGACGTCGGGCGTGTCCCAGCGCGAAACGAGGCCGTAGGGCGCCAGCGAAACAGATTCCGCACCGGCGTTCTCGACCACCTGCCTCACCGTGAACAGGAAGTTCCGGTCGACCGAGAGGATACGCTTGAAGACGAGTCCGGAGCCGTTGTCCCAGCTCAGGGTCACCGGTGCGTCCACGGTCAAGATGTCGCGGTCAGCCTGCCACAGGGTGTCGCGGTCCGGCAGCGCAGGATTGCCGTCAGTGGAGACCCAGCCGAATTCCGCGAAATAGGGATGCTCGCCGCCGACCGGGGAAAGCAGGGTGATCGGCGGGCTCGTGGGGTCGGTGGTCTCGTGATAGTCGCGCAGGATGAGATCGTCGAGATAGCCGCCGCGCAGGGCGATCGATCCCTTGAGGCGCGGCGTATCGATGGCCAGGCGCGGCGTTTCCGCCAGGGTCTGCTCGCGGGTCGCCGTCGGCGCCTGTGCGGTGGTCGCGCCGCCGCCCGCTCCGGGCACCGATGGCCTGACAGAGGGCGCGTCCGTCGGCTGCGTGGCCAACTGGGCCTGTTGCTCGCGCCCGCGCGGCTGCTCATAGAGCATCGTCCACGCGATGATGATCGCCAGGGTGACGCCGATGGCGAGGAAGAGGTTGCGCTGGTCCATTGTCGGTATCGGCTCCGGTCGGTCCGGGTGATTAGGAACGCGCTGCGCGGCCCAGGCCAGGCCGGCTTTCGGGGACCGGGTCATAACCCGAACCGCCCCAAGGGTGGCAGCGAAGAATGCGTCGCCCGGCGAGCCAGAGCCCGGTCACGGGGCCATGGCGTGTGATCGCCTCGACGGCGTAGGCGGAACAGGTCGGATGATAGCGGCAACTCTGCGGCAGCAGAGGCGAAATCGCGAGCTGATAGCCGCGGATGAGGGCCTTCAAGAGGATGGCTATGAGCCTCATCCGGTCTCTTCTCCGTCGTCGCGCCAGGCGTCGGTTTGGCGCAGGGCAGCTTCCATGTCCGCGATCAGGGCCGGAAAGGGGCGATTGAGCGTTCCCTTCCGTCCGATCAGGACATAGTCCTGTCCGGGCACGGCGTGAAGCGGAAAGACCCGCTCGGCCGCGGCCCGAAGGCGTCGCTTGGCCCGGTTGCGCACTACGGCATTGCCGACCTTGCGGGTGACCGTAAAGCCCAACCCGCAATCGGAGGCTCTGCCGTCGCCCTCGACGGGCGGGACACGACCGACCTGAAGGACCAGCCCGGGGGCGGCCCATTTACGTTTGCTGCCGGCGACTCGCAGGAACTCGGGGCGGCGCTTCAATCGACGCAAGGCCACCCGCATGGGTCAGGCCGAAAGGCGCTTGCGCCCCTTGGTGCGACGCTGAGACAGCACCCGGCGGCCGGCTTTGGTGGCCATGCGGGCGCGGAAACCGTGCCGCCGCTTGCGGACCAGGCCACTCGGCTGGAATGTACGTTTCACGTCCGAAACTCCACGGAAATCTGCTAGAAAAACCAGCTGGGTAATCAGGGCCACGGTGTATAGGCGGTCGGCTTCCTCAAGTCAATTGATCCCGGCGCCCCCCGGAGAACCGCCGCGCCGTCCTGGGGTATCTCCTAGGGTATCACGCCAAGGTGACTGGTTGTGTCCTCGGGCGGCCGCTATATAGCCCGCGAGGACGGCAGGCCGCGTCGGGGTCGACGAATCCGGCGGGCAAAATCCGGTTCAGTCCCCGGAAGGGTGCGATGCGAGAAGACGCGACTCCCAAGCCCGGCACCGTTTCCGGCATCCGGCGCTTTCTGCCCTTGGCGCTGCTTGTCCTTGGCTTCGGCGCCTTCTTCGCCTTGGGATTCGACTCTTATATCAGCCTCGATCAGCTGCGCGCGCATCGCGAGACGCTCCAGCAATGGGTCGCCGAAGGACCGGTCGCGGCGGCGCTGATCTATATCCTGATCTATGCCGCGATGACGGCCTTTTCCGTGCCCGGCGGCCTGCTGTTGACCATCGCGGGCGGTTTTCTGTTCGGCGCCGTGGCGGGAACCGTCTGCGCCGTTCTGGGGGCGATGGTGGGGGCGGTCGCCGTCTTTCTCGCCTCGCGTTCGGCTTTCGGCGATGTTCTGCGCCGCCGGGTCAAAGCGGGCATGATCCGCCGCATGGAAGAGGGCTTTCGGCGCAATGCCTTGAGCTATCTGCTGGTGCTTCGTCTCGTGCCCCTCTTCCCCTTCTGGATAGTCAACCTCGTGCCGGCCTTTCTGGGGGTGCGCCTGCGCACCTATGTCATCGGGACCTTTCTCGGGATTATCCCGGGCGGTTTCGTCTATGCCAGCGTCGGCAACGGGCTGGGTGCGGTATTCGACGCCGGCGCCACGCCCGATCTTGGCATCATCTTCGAACCCGCGGTCCTGATCCCGATCGTCGGCCTGGCCCTGCTCAGCCTGCTGCCCGTCGGCTATCGTATGATCCGGGCCGGGCGCACCGACGACTCGACGGCCGGCTAGAGCGGCCGCGCCGCATGGAGAGCTAGAGCGGCTGTGCCGCTTGGAGAGGTTGTCTTGGCAAAAATACTGAAACCCGATCTTTGCATCATCGGCGCCGGTTCGGCCGGGCTTTCGGTCGCGGCCGGCGCGTCCCAGATGGGCGCCTCCGTCGTGCTGATCGAGAAGGGCGCGATGGGCGGCGATTGCCTGAATGTCGGCTGCGTGCCGTCCAAGGCGATGCTGGCGGCGGGGCACGCAGCCCAGGCCATGCGCGGGGCCGGGCGCTTCGGCCTCGGCCCGCGGGAGCCGGAGGTCGATTTTGCCGCGGTCATGGATCATGTGCGCGGCGTGATCGGCGCGATCGCGCCGATGGATTCCGTGGCGCGCTTCGAGGGGTTGGGGGTGCGGGTCTTGAGCAGCGAAGCCCGTTTCACCGGGCCGCGCGAAGTCGTCGCCGGGGATACGATCGTGCGCGCCCGGCGATTCGTCGTCGCGACAGGCTCAAAGCCCCTCGTGCCGCCCATTCCAGGCCTCGAAGAGACGACCCATTTCACCAACGAGACGATCTTCGAAAACACCGTCCTGCCACGCCATCTTCTGGTCATCGGCGGCGGGCCGATCGGCTGCGAATTGGCTCAGGCCCATCGCCGCCTGGGCGCGGCCGTCACGGTGGTCGAGATGGCGACGATCATGCCCAAGGACGATCCCGAACTGGTCGAGGTCGTGCGCGACCGCCTGCTGGCCGAAGATGTCGTGCTGCGCGAAGGGGTCAAGGTCGTGGCCGCCGAACCGCGCGGCGAGGATGTGGCCGTGGCCGTCGAGGATGCCGAGGGCGCGCGCGAATGGCTCGAGGGCACGCATCTGTTGATCGCGGTCGGGCGCAAGGCGACGGTCGAGGGGCTGGGCCTGGCCGAGGCCGGCATCGAATATTCCCCGCATGGCGTGACGGTCGACAAGCGACTGCGCACGACGAATCGGCATGTCTATGCAATCGGTGACTGTGTTGGTGGGCTACAATTCACCCATATGGCCGGCCATCATGCCGGGGTGGTGATCAAGAGCGCCCTGTTCCGCTTGCCCGCCAAGGCCGCGGTCACGGCTTTTCCTTGGGTCACCTATACCGATCCGGAACTGGCCCATGTCGGCATGACGGAAGCGGCGGCGCGCGAGGCGGGCGAGAAGATCAACGTGCTGCGCTGGGCTTTCGCCGAGAATGACCGCGCCCAGGCCGAGCGCGAGACGGACGGGCTGGTCAAGGCGGTCGTCACGCCGAAGGGCAGGGTCCTGGGCGCGACCATCGCCGGCCGCCAGGCGGGCGAATTGATCCAGCCTTGGGTTCTGGCGATGGCGAACGGCCTGAAGATCGGCGCCATGGCCCAGGCGATCGCGCCCTATCCCACGCTGGGCGAAGCGAACAAGCGCGCCGCCGGATCCTACTATATGCCCAAGCTGTTCAGCGAGCGGACGCGCCGAATCGTCCGATTCTTGGTGAAATTCGGCTGATCTCACGGGATCCGATATGTGGCCTGATCACGCAACCGTGCGCCGCTTCACGCGAAGGTGAAGGCAAGTTGACTCCGTGCATGCTGGGTCAAGCGCTACATAGGTAACAGCGGCCGGGCCCTCCGGCCGGGGCCGCGCATATAGCCAAGAACACCGTCCGATCCGGACATTCCAAAAGGTTCTCATGTTGAAGAAGACCGTTACCGCGATCAGCGTCGCCGCCCTTACGGGATATGTCGCCGCGCTGCCGACCACCGTCTCCGCCGCCCAAGGCGTGGCCCCGGTCCAACTGGGGTCCTGCAACCCCTGCGCGGCCAGGAAGAAATCCGAATAGCCGCCGTCCGGTTTTTCGAACGGCTTCGCGGGGCACCCCAAAAGGGCGCCCCGTTTGCTTTCGGCCTTGTCCATCACGTAGGTAACCAGTAAATAGTATTTTACTGGTTACCTACGTGAGTGAGCGTGAATCGACATATCGACATGGTGTCTTGGCAGGCGCGCAGCCTTCAGCGAGGACTAAATCGCCTGGGACCGGCTCGGGTCAGGCCCCGCCGCTGGTTCTGGTTCACGGTTTTCCCAGCAATTCCTTCATCTGGCGCGATGTTGCGCCGCGTCTGGCGGAGTCCCGAACCGTCTATGTCTTCGACATGATGGGTTTAGAGATGCCTCGTCGCGGCGCGACGGCCAGGACATGTTCATCCGCCGGCCAGGCGCCGATCTTGAAGCGACTGCTCGACCGTTGGGGCCTGGATCGGCCGGATATCGCGGGCCATGACATCGGCGCGGCGATGTTCCCGAACGGTTGATCCCGGATTAGCGCCCGTCGTGCGTGCCGGCTGGGGCCATTTCGTCATGGACGACGAACCGGCCGCGGTGACCGATGCGCTCGATCGATTCTTCGCGGAGGCCTAGCATGGAACCGTCCGACACCGCCCGCTCCGCGCACCCGCCAAAATTTCTCGCCGGGGCCATCTGCCTGGACTTCGCGAACACCGTGAGCGGCCGGATGGATGCCGCGCCGATCGAACGCATCGACGGTTTCGCGGCTCTAGTGGCATGGGCTGCGCAAGGCGGTCTGCTGACCGAAAGCTGCACGGCAGACCTGCTGGGCGAGGCGCAGCGCCGGCCGAAGTCAGCGGAAACCGTGGTGGCGCGCGCCGCCGAATTGCGGGCGGCCATCCATCGAGCCTTCGAGGTCCGCGCCGCAGGCCACGCGCCGGATGCCGATTCAATAGCAGGAATCAACACGATTCTGGCTGAGGCCTTGCGCCATCGGCGCCTGGACATCGAAGACGGATTGGTTGCCTGGGGTTGGAAAAAGACGCCCGACGCGTTGGATCAGATGCTCTGGTCCGTCGCCCAGTCCGCGGCGGAACTGTTGACGACCGGCGATCCTGCCCGAGTCAAGGAATGTCCCGGCATCGGCTGCGGCTGGTTGTTCGTCGACCGGTCGAAGAACGGCAGCCGCCGCTGGTGCGAGATGGAAGTTTGCGGCAATCGCGCCAAGGCGCGGCGTTTCAAGAGGCGTTGAAACCACCCGAATGAAGGGGCAAGGGGATGAGCGGGACGAAGTTGTCCGCGATCCTGATTTCGCTTTCGATGGCGGCGCTGGCGTCGCGGGCCCACGCCTTCGAGGCCGAATTAAGGGGTCGGTTCGACTATTCCGAAACCGGCGGCGTTCTGGTGTTTGCCCAGACGAACCTGCCCGACGAGCTCAAGTTCACGGTCAGAGTTGCGGGTGACGGGTTCAGCGCCAAACAAATCGTCGAGGTTGAGGACGGGCGGTTTCGCGCCGGACCCTTCCAGATCGAGAAGTCTAGTCTGCCTGCGGGCACCTATCATCTGATCATCGGCGCGGGAAGGGCTGAGGGCCAACTGGCGAAGGTGCGCGAGGTGATAGGCGACAACTCGGACGCCGTCTCCAGCGAATACATCACCGCCGATCCCGAAGGCCACCGGCAGTTCACGCGCGAGCTCGATTTCACCGTCGACTAGGGCAAGGCAAGGGCCCTGCAGGCAGCCTCGCACAGAGATACGCCGCGGGGCTGGGCTCGGTTTACTTCGGGCCTGATGGCCGCGCGCAAACTGTCGCTTCTCCCGCTTTACCGCAGCCTTTCGGCGCGTCTGCAGGTCTTGACCATCGCCTTCGTGATGCTGGCCGAAGTGCTGATCTACGCGCCGTCCATTGGCCGCTTCCGCAAGGTCTATCTGGAGGAGCGGATCGCCGCGGCCCATATCGCGACCCTGGCCCCCGAGGCCGCGCCGGATCACAGGCTCGGCAGGACGCTCGAGGCTAAGCTTCTGTCCCATGCCGGGTTCTATTCGATGGAACTTTCCAGCGAAGGTTCGGCCAAGGGATTGATGCTCGGCGTGGCCATGCCGCCGAAGCTGGATGCCGAATTCGATCTCCGCCAGGGCAGTTTCAGGGGTTTCCTCGGCGATGCCTTCGAGGCCCTGGCCATTACGGTCAACCGGGTGATCCGCGTGCGCGGGGCGTCGCCGAAGGATCCGGGGACGATGATCGAGACCGTGATCGACGAGGCACCGATGCGGATGGCAATGATCGATTTTTCCGAACGCATCCTCGCACTTTCCGTTCTCATCTCGATGATCACCGCCGCATTGGTCTATCTCAGCCTCCACCTTCTCATGGTCTATCCGATGCGCCGGGTCAGCGCATCGATCATGCAGTTCTGCGAGAATCCGGAAGATCCGGAAGATCCGGAAACCGCGATGCCCGAATCGAATCGCACCGACGAGATCGGCGTCGCCCAGCGCACCCGGGCCGATATGGAGGAGGGGGGCGCGCACCTCGCTGCGCCAGAAGGCCCGTCTCGCCGCCCTGGGCGCGGCTGTGACCAAGACCAATCACGACCTGCGCAACATCCTGGCGCCCGCGCATTTGCTGGACGACCGGCTGGCGATGGTGGACGACCCGGATGTCCGGCGTATCGCACCGACCCTGGTCGGGACGATTGACAAAGCCGCCCAGCTCTGCGCGCAGACCCTGGATTTCGCGCGGACGGAAAAGGCGCCGGTCAGGGTGGGCTTCGACCTGTGCGAACTTGTCGAAGAGGTGGGCGAGCAGGTCCGTCTGCGTATGGCGGGCGCATGTCTCTGCGAGAATGCCGTGCCGAATGGCTCGGTTCTGGAAGCCGGTCGCGAGCAAATGTTCCGGGTCCTGGCGAATCTTGTGGGCAATGCGGCGGAAGCGGGTGCGGCGCGGGTGCGTGTTTCAGCGCGAATGGACTACAACGGCTGGGCTATCGAGGTCCGAGATAACGGCGCGGGCCTGCCGCCCAAGGCGCGCGAACGCCTGTTCCGGCCTTTCGAGGGCTCGGCCCGCCCAGGCGGAACTGGGCTCGGCCTGGCCTTCGCGCTGCAGGAGATAGGACCCGGGGGTGCGAGCTTCTTGCTTTTGCTTCCTGCGATGCCGGCCGCGGCGGAATAGGCCGCGGATTGGGGCAGGGACCGGTTGCACGGCGGCGGCGCATCTGCCTTTGATACGTCCCGGCGATCAAGGAACCGGTGAGGGAGCACGGCCGTGAGCGAATTCGGCAATTGGATTCTCGGAATTTCGATGGGCATTCTGGGGCTGGGCGGTCTGTTCTTCGCGTCCCATGCGCATGAAGAGCCGGTCTATGTGGCGGGCCTGATCCTGTTCGCCTTCGCCGTCCTGTTCATTTTCTATTTGATCAAGGACGGCTTCGATCGGGCGGAGCGCGGCGAAAGCCACTGAACGCGGCGGCGCTCCCGCGCCGGATCAATCCCCGATAACCATCCCTTCGCGGCGCGAGTCCGCCCCGCCCGCTATCGTGCCGTCCGGTGCCCGTGTCGCGCCATGGAGGCCGCTGGTCAGTGATTTCAGCTCGACGTCGTGCCCCATTTCGCGCAACGGCTCGGCGATGTCTTCCAGGGCGGTGCCGCGTTCGAGTTCGGTCCGGCCGTTGCGGTTGACGTGATTCGGCAGGTCGATCGCGGCTTGGACGTCCATATCCCAGTCCAGAACGCCGACCAGGGCCTTTGCGACATAGGCGATGATCCGCGAGCCGCCAGGAGAGCCGATGGCGTAGCGAAAGCCGCCCTTGCGGTCGAGCACGATGGTCGGGTTCATCGAACTGCGCGGCCGCTTGCCTGGCGCGGCCGCATTGGCGACCGGCTGGCCGCCGACGGTCGGCCGAAAGGCAAAATCCGTGAGCTGGTTGTTGAGCAGGAAGCCCCGCACCATCAGGCGCGAGCCGAAAGCGTTTTCGATGCTCGATGTCATGGAGACGACGTCGCCTTGCTGATCGACGATGACCAGATGGGTGGTCGAAAGTCCCTCATAGCCTTGCGATTGCGGCGGTGCCTCGGCGTGGTCCTCCAGCAACCCGGCTGGCGCCTCGCCCATGCTCCGGTCGGGCCGGATCAAGCTGGCCCTTTCGGTGAGATAGGCAGGGTCCAGCATCGCGCCGACCGGCACCGAAACGAAATCGGGATCGCCGATATAGACCGCCCGGTCGGCATAGGCCAACCGGCTGCCTTCCGAAATCAGATGCACCGCCTCGGCCGAACCTGGAGCGAGAGATGCGAGATCGAAACTTCCGAGAATGCCGAGAATCTGAAGGACGGTGAGGCCGCCGGAGGTCGGCGGCGGCATGCCGCAGACCCGCCATTCGCGGTAGTCGCGGCACAGGGCCTCCCGTCGTTTGGCCTCATAGGCGGCGATATCGGCGGTCGAGAGGGTGCCGGGATTGATCGTGGCATGGCGAACGGTGCGGGCGATATCCTCGGCGATCGGCCCGTCGTAGAAGCTGCGGGCGCCGCCCGCCACGATCGCGCGGAAGGTCGCTGCCAGTTCGGGATTCATCACCTTCGTACCGGCGGCGAGGGGCTGCCCAGCGGCATCGTAGAAATAGTCATGAGCCGCCGGAAAGACCTTGAGATGGCTGTCCGCGGCGATCAGATCATGCAGCCGGGGGGAAACCCGGAAGCCCAGGGTGGCCAGGCGCACGGCGGGACCGAAATCCCGGCCCCAGGGCAGTTTCCCATGATCCTGATGGGCGAGCTCGAGCATGCGCAGCACGCCGGGCACCCCGACCGCCAGACCGCCGACCACGGCCTCGTAGAAGCCCTTGGGCTCGCCATCCGCATTCAGGAACATGTCCGGCGTGGCGCCCGCCGGCGCCGTCTCCCGGCCGTCATAGGCGGTGACCTTGCCGGTCTCGGAGTCGTAGTGGAGCAGGAAGGCGCCGCCCCCGATGCCCGAGGATTGCGGCTCGACCAGGGTCAGCACCATCTGGGCCGCAATTGCGGCATCGACGGCACTGCCGCCCATTGTCACGATCTCCTGGGCCGCCCGGCTGGCATGGGGGTTTGCCGTGGAGACAAGGAACCGCTCGGCCGCTTCCGCCGGGTCGGCAAGAAGCAAGGCGAGAAGAATCAAGCGGATCGGGCGCGAGAAAAAGGGTGTCATCATCCTGGCCGCAGTCTGGTCGAAAGCTCCGCGACGGACAACTGGTCTCGACCTAAGGTGAATCACGCAGCCGCGAAAGATTATTGTGCAATGCGGTATAAGCGTGATGAAATCGCCGCCTCGACGGACCATGGCGCCTAGCGCAGGACGGGTCCTGGATGAAAGGGAGACTTGGCCGCATGACTAATGGCCGGCCGAAGCGCATGACCGTGCCCCGCCTGCGGGCGGCAAAGGGCGGCGAGCCGCTCGTATGCCTCACTGCCTATACGGCGCCTATCGCGCGCCTGCTCGACCCCTTGGTCGACATGCTTCTGGTCGGCGATTCGGTCGGCATGGTGGTCTATGGCATGCCGGATACCGTGGCGGTCGATCTGGAAACGATGATCCGCCATGGCCGGGCCGTCGCCGGCGCGGCCAATCACGCCCTCGTCGTGGTCGATATGCCGTTTGGCAGTTACGAGGCGAGCCCGCAGGAGGCCTTCCACAGCGCCGCGCGGGTTATGGCCGAGACCGGTGCGGCGGCGGTCAAGCTCGAAGGCGGCCTGGCGATGGCCGAGACCATCGCCTTCCTCTCCGCGCGCGGCATTCCCGTTGTCGGTCATGTCGGCATGACCCCCCAGGCGGTGAATGTGTTCGGCGGATTCGGCGCGCGCGGCCGGGCGCCCGGGGAGGCGCAGCGCATCGCGGCCGATGCCGATGCCGTCGCCGCGGCGGGCGCCTTCGCCATCGTGATCGAGGGCACGATCGAGACCCTGGCCGAGGAAATTACCGAAAGGGTCGCCGTGCCCACCATTGGCATCGGCGCGTCGCCGCGCTGCGATGGGCAGATTCTGGTGGCCGACGATCTGCTGGGCCTGATCCCGGATTTCACGCCGCCTTTCGTGCGCAAATATGCCGACCTGGCCGGAACCGTTAAGGCCGCCGCCGCAGCCTATGGCGAGGATGTGCGCGCCCGGCGCTTTCCGGGTCCAGAGCATGTCTACAAGGCTGAAGGCGGGAAAACAGGTGGCAGGACATGAGCGCCCGGCCCGGCGTCGCGGAGCCGGCGGACGGCACGCTGCTGGAAACCGTGCGCACCGTCGCCAGCCTGCGCGCCCGGGTCCGTGACTGGCGGGCCGAGGGCTGGACCATTGGCCTGGTGCCGACCATGGGGGCACTGCATGACGGCCATCTCGCCCTGATTCGCGCCGCCCAGGCGCGCTGCGACCGGGTGATCGCGACGATTTTCGTCAACCCGGCGCAATTCGGGCCGACCGAGGATTTCGACGCCTATCCCAGGACGGAGGAGACGGACGCCGCAAAGCTCCGCAGCCATATGACGGATCTGCTATTCGCGCCGGAGGTGGGAGAGATCTATCCCGCCGGCTTCGCCACGACGGTTCACGTCGCGGGCGTGCCCGAGGGCTTGTGCGGTGGCCACCGCCCTGGCCATTTCGACGGTGTCTCGACGGTGGTCAGCAAGCTGCTGCTTCAGGCCCTGCCGGATATCGCCTTCTTCGGCGAGAAGGATTACCAGCAGCTCCAGACCATCAGGCGGGTCACGGCCGATCTGGACATTCCGGTCGAGATCACCGGCGTGCCCACGGTGCGGGAAGCGGACGGCTTGGCCCTGTCGTCGCGCAATGTCTATCTCGACCCCGGGCAGCGGGAGATCGCGCCCGGCCTTTATCGCGAATTGGTAGTGCTCGGCGCGGCGATCGAGCAGGGCGAGAGTGTAGGAGCGACGATTGCCGGTGCGCGGCGGCGTCTGGTCGATAGCGGATTCGACCGGGTGGAATATCTCGAATTGCGCGACGCCCGGTCGCTGGTGCCGGTCGCGGATGCCAACGGTCCCGCGCGGCTGCTGGCAGCGGCCTGGCTCGGCCGCACCCGGCTGATCGACAATATCGCCGTCGGTGGCTGAAGCGCCGGTTTAAAGGGGCAGCGGGCCCTGACGTTCCGCGCCCGGGATATGATGAATCTCGAAACCGCGGCATTCGGCCAGCCGCGCCGCAATCAGGCTGCGATGGCACTGGGCGGCACCTGCCTCGAAACACATCAGGCAGCTCGGCGCGGTGGCGGCATGCTCGGCGGCATTGCGCAGATTGCCCTGGCCCGTTTCGCTGTCGAGTTGGGCCCCTCCATCCCACGGAGATAGTCTTCCCGCCGCCCAGCCTTGGCTGCTTCGCGCCCCACCGGAGGGTTGCCCAGCGCGAGGAGATGCAGATAGGCAATGCTGGCCTCCTGCAGCGAGCGGACGAGTTGGGATTTCGAGAAGCCAGGCTTGCGCGAATGGAGCACCGCGCGGACGTCGATCAAGGTCGCGACCCCGGCCGCAAGCAGCGCCGCGACGAAACTCTCGGGATCGCGCCCCTGATAGCCGATGGTGTGAAGCGTGACCGTCATGCCGAAGGCTTCCTGTCCTTGTCTAGGTCCGGGTCAGGGCGAAGCAGGACGAGATAGAGCGCCGCCAGCACGAGAAGCAGGGCGCCGTAGCCGCTCCACCCGGGATTCTCGCCCAGAATCAGGGCGCCGCTGAACACCGCGACGACGGGGACGAGCAAGATGCCGACGGCGGCGACCCCTGCCGGAAACAGGCTGACCACCTTGAACCAGGCCGAGTAGCACAGCACGAAGGGAATCAGCACGGTGAAGCCCATCGCGGCGACCGCCTCGGTGCTGGCATGGCTGATCGTCAGGTCTTCGAGGAACCAGGCGATCAGCACCATGGGCACGGTGCCGATGGTGACCTGCCAGGCCGCGAGGGTGATGGACGGTGCGCTGAACCGGGTGTGTTTGATATAGACCGTGCCCGCTGCCCAGGAGATCGCGCCGCAGAGGACGAAAACCACGCCCAAGGGTCGAATGGCGGCCGAATCCCCCGCTCCCACCGCAAGCAGGAGGACCCCGCCGACGCCGATCGCCACGCCGATCAGCTTGCGCGGGCCGAGCCGCTCGCCCAGGAAGATCGCGCTGAGGAGCACGGCCCAGAGCGGCATGGTGAAGGCGATCACAGAGGCCTGGCCCGATTGCATGATGGAAACGCCGAAGGCCACGGCCACTTGCCAGATCGTGAAGTTGAGCAGGGCTGCGATCACCATGGCTCGCCATTCCCGCCGGGGAATGGCGAGCGGCTGGCGCGCGACGAGCGCGAGCAGGAAGAGGCAGACGGCGCCTCCCACCCCCACGGTCGCGCGATAGGTCCAGGGCTCGACTTCGGCCAGGGCGATCTTCATGGCCGGCCAGTTCAGGCCCCAGCCGAGGGTGATGAAGGCGAGGAGGGCCAGGCCGGTCGCAGGGAGCGACGTTCGCTTCACCTCAGCGTGCGCCGCGCAGGCCGACGATGGGCTGGACGAACTGCGAGGACAGATCCCAGGGAAAATGAATCCAGGTGTCCTGGCTGACCTTGGTGACGAAGGTATCGACCATCGGCCAGCCCGCCGGCTTGGCATAGACCGTGGCGAAATGGGCCTTGGGGAACATGCGGCGGACGACCTCGGCCGTGCGCCCGGTATCGACGAGGTCGTCGACGATCAGCCAGCCTTCGCCGTCCGTGTTCCGGGCCGGGGCACTTAGGACGCGCACTTCTCCCTGGTCCTGATGGTCGTAACTGGAGACCGAAATGGTTTCGATAACGCGGATCTCGAGTTCCCGGGCGACGATGGCGGCGGGCACCAGACCGCCGCGCGCGATCGCCAGGACACCTTGCCAGGAATCGGTCTCGACGAGGCGCCAGGCCAGGGCCTTGGCGTCGCGGTGCAGTTCTTCCCAGGACACGAGGAAGTCCTTTTTGACCGGCCCGCTCTCCGCCATCTCCGCCTGCCTCCGCTCTCCGAGTACCGTTCTTTGTAAGCTTCCGTTCCGGGGTCCCGCAACGCCGGGAAAGAAAAAGGGCGGCACCCTTTCGGAACGCCGCCCTTTCCGATTCCCGGTTCCGCGATCAGCGCACGTAGATATGAATCTCGTTGCTGCGCGCGGAACTGCTGGTTGTCGCCGAGAGGCTGATCCGATCGGCGGGCAGCCCCATATTGGTGAGCGACCGCAGGACCTGTTCGGCCTGACGTTTCGAATTAGCGGAGGCCAGCGCGATTTCGCCCGAGGATCCTTTGGTAGGGGCGACCGCGACCAATGCGAAGGTTGCGGTCGGCCGCCGTTCGAGGGCGCGGCTCATAGCCGTATAGAGCGCCTCTTCGTACTGGACGTTCGGATTGTCGAAGCGGATCACGACCAGCGGACGGCCGGTCGCCGCGGAGCTGAGCTGCGCGGGCGCCATGCCGCCGGCCAGGGGGGCCGCGGCAAAGGCCCGATTCTGCAGGCTGGAGCCAAACATCTCGCCATTCTTGACCGCGACGGACAAGGTCGTGAGATTGCTGCGCTCGCGCCCGACGTAGCTGCTCTGGCGGCGGATATCCTCGCTCAACTCGTTTAGCAGGCGGTCGATCGAGACGACGGTCTTGTTGACCTCGTCCTCGAGGATAGCGAGCTGCTGATGATCCTCGTCCACCGCGCCGCCGAGCCCATAGGTGGCGCGTACGGTTTCGAGGATATAGGCAGCCATCGAGGAGTTGGACGCGATATCGTTCGAAAGCTGGTTCAGGACGCCCACATCGGCGTTGATCTGGTCGAGCTGGGCCTGGGCCTGGTTCCACCGGTTGACCAGGATCGGATTGCTCGGCGTCGTGCCGATCTGCAGCCGCGAATTGATATTGGCAACCAGCGCGTGATAGCCTTCGGCGTTGCTCGCCGTGCGCTCGCGCTGACCTTGAAGGGTGCTGCTGTTGCTGCCGATCACGTTCTGCAGCTGGACCAGCTGACCGCGCAATTCCTCGACCTTCTGGCCGACATAGGTCCCCGTCGGCGCGCCGGGCGCGACCCTGACGGGCTCATAGACAGTGGTTCCCAAAGGCGGTGGCGCCTGGGCAAATTGCACCGAGGTCGCGCCGTTCTGGCCGACCATCACCGTTTCGTCCTCGGTCGTTGCCGACGACCCCTTAGGATCTTCCCCGGACAGTGACGGCCATAGCACGTCGTCCGAAAACGAACACCCTCCGAGGACGATAGCCGCCCCAAAGACGATCGCGCAGGCTCTGGTTAGTCTCATGACTACCCTTGCGTCGCCATTAATACTTTGGACAAGTCGGAATCCCCCTTCTCACCATGGCGACCATGCCAGTAAGGCGAGCGATTTGCAATGCTTATGGCCGTTTCGTTCCGATAATACTTTAATTCATCCCCGACCCGCAATACTCGCCTTCGCACGGCGAAAAAATCAACCTCTACGCGCTATTGGATGTTCGATTTATCTCCAAATTCGCTGGCGCGCGCGGTGCCGGGTTCATCGAAACCAGTCGCCCGCAGCCAATGCATCGCCGATTTCGCGCGGGGCGAGGGCATGGCCTTCAGGGCTGTAATGCGAGCCCGGATAATAGAACAGGGCCTGCCGGTCGGCGGCCTGGTCGAAAGCGGGGAGGAGATCGACCATCGGTAAGGTCGAGTCGGCGGGCGATGTCGAGCACGCCCTCTCGCATCCGGTCCAAGGACGCGGTCGGGCGGAAGACGGTGTTCCAGGACGGCAGATAGGCGAAGGCCATGCGGCCGCCCCAACCATGCACGTCGTCCCGCGCCCTGGCGAGAACGCGTTCGAACAAGGCGAGGTCCGGCTCGGGAGGGGATGTCGTCGCGCCCAACAGCCGGCGAAAACCGCGCAATTTTGCGATGCTCTTCCGCCGATGCCGCGATGAGCTGTTCGTCGGCATAGGCCGAAAGGGCTTCATCGATGGGGCCCTGCCGGTTCGCCAGATTCTGATCGAAACCCGGGACGAGATACTGCATGAGCAGCGGACTCCGGCTCTCGCGCGGCAGTTCGATAACCAGATCGTTGCCCTCATAGAAGAGCCAGAGCACCACGGGCGGGCGCAAGGTATCGCCGAACTTGCGCAGGGCGGCCAGCATCAGCAGCGGCCCGTCGTGGCCGGTGCCGAGGGAAACCGTCGCTGGAACGGGTTTCGCGCAGCCGCGATATCACGCCTTGGCTGTCGGGCACGCATTGCCCTTGGGCGAGGGAATCGCCGATCGCCACGATATAGGTCCTGCCGCCCTTGGCCGGCCAAGCGTCGGGTGGGTTGTGGAAGCCGTGGCGGTCGGCGGTATAGATCAGATAAGCGCCTGCCTTGCGGCAGACCACGGTGACGACCCTCCCAATGCCGCCCACCGGCTGAACCTCCGCGCCGTCGATGCGAAGACGGAATGGGGTTGGGCCTCCCCGGCCGGGGCGAGCAGCAGCGCGGGATGGACGAAAGGATAGGCCGGAACGCCGTAGAAGCGGAGATCGCGCAGGACCTCGAGTTTGCTGCGCGAATCGTGCTCGAGCCCGCGCGCGGCGCTGGCCGCTTCGCCCGGATCGTCGGCCGCATAGGTCAGATAGATTTCCGCCCCGTAGACCGATATCACAGCCGCGATCAGGCAGAGGGCCAGCAGGCCGCGCCATTCCGCGCGCAATGCCAGGGCGGTGAAAAACAGAGCGGCGCCGGCTCCCGGCAGTGC
>Ga0115002_10001881_pt1 | contig 28159 bp, 23 predicted proteins | sample ArcticOcean_MG_C_8_FD_89576 | JGI IMG/M metagenome (GOLD analysis project Ga0115002, IMG submission 89576) | Marine microbial communities from western Arctic Ocean - ArcticOcean_MG_CB11_86 | ecosystem: Environmental > Aquatic > Marine > Oceanic | place: Arctic Ocean: Canada Basin | collected... | reverse complement strand
TTCCGCCATCTCGTCATTCGCGATTCTCGAAAGCTCCAGCGCGTCAGCGGGTCCGGCAATCAGCTCGACGGGCGGGTTGGCCGTATTGATGATCTGCACGTATCCGTCGCCGGCGTTATCCATCGCGCTGAACCGGGCGTCGAGGTCAAAGAGCGCCGGCATCACGCGTTCCTGGTCCTGCAGCCGCATCTTCGGGGACGCGACCTTCAGCCTGGCTTCGCGGTACCGCGGTGTAACGATATGGTTGAAGACGTCAATTTTCATTGGGAGCCTTGAGTGTACCCCGCCGAATTTGAATATTTTTCGCCAGAGACCGTAGAAGAGGCGTTGGACCTGTTGGCGCGACACGGCGACGACGCGAAGATCCTCGCGGGGGGGCAGAGCCTGCTGCCGATGATGAAGCTGCGGATCGCCAGCCCTCGTTACCTGGTAGACGTCAACCGCATTGGGGCGTTGGCGGGTCTCAGGCGGGTGGGTGAACGGCTCGTGATGGGTGCGCTCTGCCGGCACGCGGACATCGTGGCGTCGCCACTGGTCCGCGAGCACCTGCCGATCATGCTGGATGCCGCGAACCTGACCGCCGATGTGCAGGTTCGCAATCGCGGAACCGTCGCCGGCAGCCTGGCGCATGCCGACCCGGCGGGTGACTGGCCAGCCGCGCTCTTGGCCCTCGATACGACGGTCACGATCGCTGGCCCTGACGGAATCCGGGTGGCGCCGCTCGGCGAGTTCATCGTCGACGCGTACACGACGCAGCTTGGCGCCAACGAGATGGTGACCGAGGTCTCGGTGGTGATTCCGCCTGAGCCGAACGGGGGCGCCTACGTAAAGTTTGAGAAACGAGCTGGTGACTTCGCCGTGGCGAGCGTCGGTGTACAGATCGAGTTGGACGAGCGCGAGCACTGTCGATCGGCGGCCGTCACGCTGGGTGCCCTGGCCGCGACGCCACTGCGGGCACCGGCCGTCGAGTCGATTTTGCGCGGGCAGAGCCTGGCGGGCACCGTATCTGACGGCGAATCTGACGGCGTTTCGTACGGCGACGCGGACGAGTGGATCGGGGAAGCGGAGCGGCTCGTCCGCGAGGCGGCCGAGCCCTTTGCCGATACACGAGGATCGGTCGAATACAAACATCATCTCGCCGGCGTGCTGTTTCGACGCGCGCTGGCCGTGGCGATAGAGCGGGCGCGTGGCCGAGACGTGGCGACGCTACGACCGTAGAAGCTTCGTGATCACTGCGCGTCCCGTTACCCTGGGCTGCCAGCGCTGATTTCGCTTCTGCGTAGCGGACCGTCGAGGTGCTCCCCCTGGCAGGCGTGGGCTGCCTGCGGTTCCTCGGGAGCTACGCGCTCATGAAATCCGCCCTAGAGGGTTCAGCGGCTGGTGTCGTGGAGTCCAGCCGGTTCGAGGCCGTGGGCGTCGAGCGCGGCCGCCATTGCGGGCCCGGACAGATACTCGAGCAGGGCGTCGGCCGCCTCCGACTCGGTCGAGTCGATGCCGCGCCCGGCCGTGAACGAGACGTAGACTTGCAGGTCATCGGGGAGCGGTCCGAGGAGCTGGATGCCGGGAACGTGAAGAATTTCGCTCACCAGCGTCAGCACAAGCTCTGCCTCGCCAGCAGCCACCACGTCAGGCCCCTCTCCCGGTCCTTTCAGGATCGTTTTCGGGCCCATCGCCTCGGTGATACCGAGCCGCTCGAACGCCTGGTCGATCGTGCTTCGGCTTTGGCCATCAGCGGTGAAGACAACGGACGTGGCCTTGAGCAGTGTGCTCTTCAGTGCGTCAGGCGTACTGACGTCGGCGACGGCGGCACCTTGCCGAACACCGACGCCAACGCCGGCCCTGGCGAAATCGGCGCGCGAATCGGCGGCCACCTTGCCCTGCACGATCAGGTCGTCTACCAGCGCCGGCGTCAGAATGGCGACGTCGAACGCTTGGCCTGTCTCAATCTTCGTCTTCAGAGACGAGGCTGTACTGAACTCGATGGAGAGCGCGTGGCCGATGGCGCGCTCGATATCTGGCTGCAGGACCACGACGACGGATTTGACTCCGTTTGAGCTGAGCACGCGTACCGCGGTGGGCGCGTGCGGCGCCTCAGGGGGCGTCGCGCAACCGGACGCGCCAATCACAAGCACTGTGACTAGCGCTGTCACGAGCGCTGCAACGAGAAGTGCTGGTCTCTCGCGTTCGTTGAACATGCGGGGGAGTATATAGACTTAAAGCGCATTTCATGACCGTATGGCGTTCGCGTAGCCGCAATGCCGAAGATATGTTTCCGGCATTCGGCGGTACCGACCCGTTTGAGTGGCGCGTGCAGAAGTGCACGACTCGCCCAGTCAGTACAACGGCTGCTTGAATAGCGCTCTAACCCACACGAGGAGAACAGGATGCACTTGGACGGCCAATTCACTGTTAACGCGGCGCGACCCGATGTCTACGCCTTCCTGACCGATCCGGCGACGGTGAGCCGGCACATGCCCGATGTGAAGAACGTGGTCATCGCGGATGCCGACCATTTCACCGTAACGGCGCGTGTCGGTATATCGCACATCAAAGGCGACGTCGTCATGAAGCTGGCCATCAAGGACCGGCAACCCCCGGTAAGCACGACGGTGGTCGGCAAGGGAACCGGTCTCGCAAGCGCGGTGGACATGGTGACGAGCTTCACGCTTGAGTCGACTGGGGCAGCGGAGACGCCTGAGACCGTCGTGCACTGGCAGGGCGACGTCACCATTTCAGGCAAGCTGGCGGCGTTCGGCCCTCAGGGCCTCATGGATCGCATTGCCCGTAAGAATATCGATACGTTCATCGAGGGGATCCGGAGCGGCCTCACCTAGCGAGCGCTACCCCGTGGGAACCAAATTCTGCCCAGCCGTTCCGCCCAGGTCCGGTTTCATCACCTCTAGGCGGTCCCCGTCCGCGGCCACCCGCGACGAGGTGATGAACCCCCCACTACATTCAGCCCAACTCCGATTGCGGGCCAAGGGCTCGGACCTGAATAAAGTTAGCACCTTGACCACCGATGCATCCCGTCCCCACCCCACTGCGCACAGTGCGCGCGGCAGGGGCCCTGGCCGGGCCGCGTTGCTCGTCGCTCTTCTCGCGGCCGCGCCTGCGACAGCGCAGGAACCGACGCCGCTGGACTGGCCATCGCAACACCGTGCGCTCGCTGCGCACATCTCTGACGCCTTGGTCGGCATCAATCTGACGATGGATACGATTCACAGCCTTCGCCAAACGGATAAGTGGAAGGCCATTCGCTGTCAGGCGATGCGCTATGGGGCGATTCTCGGGTCTACAGTGACTACGAAGAAACTGGTGCATCGTCTTCGACCGGACGCCAGCGATGATGAGTCGTTCTTCTCGGGGCACGCGGCTCTCTCATTCGGAGCGAGCGAGTGGAAGATTGAAATGGGGGTACCGTTCGCGGCTGGTGCGGCCTACGGACGGATGGCCGCAAACAAGCACTATCTCTCGGACGTATTTGTGGGTGCCGCCGCCGGGATCGGAGCGATGCAACTGTGCGAGAAGTAACGGCCGCGATCAAGGACCAAGGAGCGGGAGACACGTCAGCGCCGCCCAGTCTCATCGTCGTCCGGAACTGGTTCACTGAGCTGCAGCGGATGGTGCCGGCGGACTACGCAGTCGACTAGCGCAACGCGTCGCACCGCATCGGCAGCACGGGCGTCCGTCGCTCACCGGGTGCCCGCGACGGGAGGCGACCACGCTCGAGCCACGAGGCGAGCGCGGGGCCGCAGCCATCGCCGGGAGGGGGTTCCGCCTGTGCGACGCAGTCCGCGCTCGACGCTGGGCAATCGAGGCGCACATGCATGTGGTCTCCGTGCCCGAACCACGGTCGCAGCCTACGCAGGAAACGGCGGTCCGGCCACGGCCGCTCGCACATCGCCCGCTTGATGAGCGGGTTGACGAAGATGCGCGCCACGTCGGGGTCGCTGGCGGCCAGCCGCAGTAGCTCAACCTGTGGCTCACCGAAGCCCTCGTCGAGCTGTTGCTGCTGGCCATCGACCAGCGACGGCAACTCGAGGTCTTCGCGCTCCAAAGGCGGCAGCCGTGGCAGGTCGAGTCGAAAATAGATATCGACGTCCAGGCCAACCTGGTGACTGGCGTGGTCCTCGATCATCGGGCCGCCGCGCGGCTGGCTCATATCGCCGATCGGCAGCAAGCCGAGCCCGGTATCCTCGGTGCGCTGAGCGAACAACTCGACGAAGCGGACCAGATCGGGGTGGCCGTAGTGACGGTTACGCTCGATGTGAATCGCCTGGTAACCGGGGCCATCGGGGGGTAACTGTGCAGCGCCGATCGTACAGCCCGCCGCGTAGCGGCCGATCGACTCGGGCTCGCCGGCGGCTGGACCGCCCACGTCATCCCAGGCCTGGCCATGAAGCGTGCAGGCGAGCCACACGCATATCGCCGGAACGAGACCGAGCCCTGCGCGAGACCGGACGGTCATCTGCAGATACCCTCCAAACGGTTGCGACACCCAGTGTATAAGAACGGAATCGGTGTCGGCAGCCGGACCGCCGAACCCAGCGGACGCGATGGGCTAGGGACATCTGTCGGCTGCCCGTCGACGCTGAAACCCTTTATACTCCAGCCAGTTCCCGGTTCTATTCCCATGAGGGTGGTTGCGTTCGCCCCCGGCGGTGGGATTACCAGCCCCCGTGTCCTCAGACTCGGTGAGACTGATTGCAACGTGGAACTCTGCTTGAAGGGTGGAAGGAACATGAAACTCACGCACTTGGTTTTGTCCGTATTCATCGTATTCATGGCGTCTTCTGCTTCGGCGCAGGAGACCGCCGCCCCGAATATTTCGAGTACGTCGGTTCAGGGCAGCAGGGTCGATCTGAACGAGTTCAAAGGCGAGAAGAACGTTCTCGTCGTGTTCTACAGAATGCACACGTGACCGTACTGTCAACAGCAGCTCGGTGAGCTGCAAGCGAACTACGAGGAGATTCAGGCTCTTGGTGCTGAGATCGTTGCTCTGAGCGCGGATCCGCTTGAGCAGGCACGCGTGACGGTCTCGGAACTGGGGATCGCGTATCCGATCCTCTCGGACTCGTCGCGTACATACATTCGAGCCTACGACGTACTGCACCCGCAGGAGGGAATCGATCGGCCGTCGGTGATCGTTGTTGACCGTGATGGCATGGTCCGCTGGCGACACGTCGGAATGAGCGCTGCGGACAGGCCAGCCATCGGGGATATTCTGGAGCAATTGCGCGCACTTCAGTAGGCGAGCGACGTTGAGGCCGACAGCACCAAGGCCCTGGTGGCGCGACCGCGGTCTTTCACGCCAATGAGGCACCTAGAGCGTTTTTCATTGGGCTGTAGCGTGCATGCTTCAGCCCGCGCGCGCGTGCGCAGCGTGGAGGCTGAAGTCCCGGCGCCACGGTGTTATGAAAAGCGCTTTAAAACGGCAGAAACGCGCACGTACCTATGGATGTTCAAGCGCGGAAGTACAACCAGGCGGCTATCGGCTACCTCGTCTACGGTCTGATCTATCTTGTCGGCGCCCTTTATCTCGGCCGGATTGGGCAAGGTCCTGATGGAACCGTGTTGTGGTATCTCACCGGTGCGGGGATGGCACTCGGATTTCCCTACCTGATCTGGAAGCGATTCAAATGGATGACGCGCGTGCTGGCGCTGCTGGTACTCGTTCGCGTCATCGGGCTCTTGCGCATCGCCGTGCGAGCCGAATCGGACCCGGTTCCGCTACCCTGGGGAAGCGAAATCGCCACGTGGCACGGCGCTATCGTCTTCATGCTCATCGCGGTCCTCACGTGTATTTTGCTCGCGCGGGCAGGATGGCAGCGAAGCCCGGCGGCCGCGTGAGCCGGGGCCAATCAAGTCACGACGCCTCAACACGAACGACCTGTCCAGGCTGAACGGCCTCGCAGCGCTCAATCATCCGAACATCGCGCAGATTTACGGGCTGGAGAAATCCGGCGGTACGACGGCTCCCGTCATGGAACTGGTCGAGAAGCCGAAACTGGCCGACTGCATCGCACAGGGCACTATCCCGGTCGATGAGGCGCTCCCCATCGCGAAGCAGATTGCCGAGGCGCTGGAAGCCGCGCACGAGCGGGACATCATCCACCGCGATCTGAAGCCCGCAAATATCAAAGTCCGTCCTGACCGCACGGTGAAGGTGCTCGACTTCGGCTTGGCGAAGGCACTGGAACCGACGGGCAGTGATGTCCTCGCGTCGCAGTCGCCAACCATCACGACACCCGCGATGACGCAGGCGGGGATGATCCTTGGCACGGCCGCCTACTCGTTGCCGGAGCAAGCGCGTGGGAAGCCGGTGGATAAGCGGGCGGACATCTGGGCGTTTGGCGCGGTCCTCCACGAGATGCTGGCTGGCACCGCGCCCCTCTCCGGCGACGACGTCACCCAGACGCTGGCGAGGGTCGTTGAGCGGGAGCCGGATCGGTCAGCCTTGCCGCCGGACACGGACGGGATCGTGGGACGTCTCCTTTGAGGACACTGGGCGCCAGGCCCGAAATCTTCGAGTGATAGTCGTCCCAGGTCTTCTTGACGAGCTTCGGTAGCTTCGCGCGGCAGGCCTTCCGCGCCGCGTCGCTGAACACAGAGGGCTCGCCGATCTGCGTCGCGATGTGTTGGCGGTTACGCGTTCCCCTCGTCAAAGGCCGCGAGCGCAAAGCACTGCGTGATGTCGGCGCCGACGACGCGGGGGCTACGGCTGGAGCAGAGGAATACTGTCGACCGCCGGCGGCTCGGGGCGGGATAGCAGATACGCGTGGATGTGCCCCAGGTCCTCGTCCGACACACTCCGGTCTGTGTACAGCGGCATCTGATTTGGTGGCTGCCGTACAAATCGAATGAACAGCGCAAGTGGAAACGGGCGTGGCGCGATGCGTGGACCTGTCACGCCGCCCTGCCCCTCGAAGCCGTGGCAGGCGTAACAGCCGATGTCGGTGTAAAGCTCCTCGCCGGTGTCCGGGTCACCGGTGGGCTCGGGTGCCGTCTGTCCCTGGGCCTGCGTCTGTGGCGAGGCCGCCACCAGCGTTGATGAGGGAGCCTGAGCGGTGGCGATCACAACGGCGAGCACCGTCGCCGTCGCCGAGAGGAATATGCAGGTCTTCATCGTGTGCCTCCTACCGGGGCTGCGTCACCGCATCGACCAGCGCCGGTTCGCCGCCCTTCACGACGTCGAGTGCGCGGCGGATCGCCGGTCCGAGCTCGCTCGGGTTGGTGATGGGGCCTTCCGCGTGCACGCCCATGCCCTGCGCGATCTTCGCGAAATCAGGGTTCGGGTTGTCGAGCGCCGACCCGAGGCGGGCGCTGGTGACGCCGCGATTGTGCCGATTGGCCATCCGCTGGATGTGCATGATCTCCTGGTGGTAGCCGCGATTGTTGTGCATCACGGTGAGCAACGGAATCCGGTGATGCGCTGCTGTCCACCAGACACCCGGCGCGTAGAGAAAGTCGCCGTCGGCCTGAATGTTGACCGAGATTCGTCCGTGCTTCTTGTTGGCCAGCGCCCCGCCGACGGCAGCCGGGGCGCCGTAGCCGACGCCGGCGCCCCCGGAGTCGCCGATGTGGTGATAGGAGTTCTGGAAGTCCCACAGGCGCCAGACCCACCCGCTGCTGTTGCCGCTCTCGGATACGAGCGACCAGTCTTCATCCTTGATCTGATCCCAGAGTTCGGCGGCCAGGCGAGCGGTGCTGATCGGCGTCGCATTCCATCCGTATGCGGCTTCCGCGCGTGCCGCATCCCGGCCGCGAACGTGCGCCAGCTCCAGCCGTTGACGGCGTTCGCCGAACGCGCTGCGCCGGTCGTCGGTCACGAGCCTCCGGCACGCCTCGGTCAGCGCCGGGAGCGTGGCCTCCGCGTCGGCAGCCATCGCGATGTCCACCTCCGGGTACCGCTGGAAGTCCTGGAAATTGCTCTTCGTGAAGAGATCCTGGGATGTGATGCTGATGAGCCGCGTGCCCTCTCTGACGCGAGACCGCGACGTCCTGTGCAGCGCATCGCGCATGGCGTTCACAGTGCCCCAGAAGTCGAACAGTTCGAGACCCAGGATCACGTCTGCCCCTGCGATCACCTGGTTCGCGCTTTCGGTCTGGTTGAGCGCATGGCGCGAGGGGAAGTTCATGCGTCCGTGCCGGTCGATCACGGGCGCTTGCAGCGTTTCGGCGAGTTCGACCAGCAGCCCGATACCGGCCGGTGTCCGCGCGACGCGATCGACCACGATGACCGGGTTCTCCGCGTTGACGAGCAGCGCGGCGGCTTCGGCAACCGCGCCCGAATCGCCCTGGGGCGGCGTCGCCACCGTCAGCTTCGGCACGCGCAGGCGCGATGCAATATCCGGCGTAATCGGGTCTTCCTGGAGCCCGCCGTCGATTGTAATCAGGACCGGCATCATCGGTGGCGTCATCGCGATCTTGTAGGCGCGCACGGCTGACTCGGCGAAATGCGGAAGAGAGTGCGGGGTATCATCCCACTTCGTGAAGTCGCGAACCATGGCCGCGGCGTCCTGCACGCTGTGCGCCCACTCCACGCCGGGCCGCCGCATCGACGCATCCAGATGGTTGCCCGCGAGCATGAAGACCGGCACGCGGTCGCAGTAGGCGTTGTAGATGGCCATTGCGCCGTGCTGAAGACCGACCGTCCCGTGGCACATGACCGCCATCGGCTTGCCTTCGACCTTGAAGTAGCCGTGGGCCATCGCGATCGACGATTCCTCGTGGCAGCAGGTGAGAAGCTCTGGAGCCACGTTGCCGCCGTAGTTGATCAGCGACTCGTGGATGCCTCGAAAACTCGACCCCGGGTTCGCCGCGATGTATTCGAAGCCAAGTGACTTGACCACATCCACCATGAAGTCGCCGCCGGGCACATCGGTGGTGAATTCGACCTCGACCGCGGGGTCGACCTCGCGTGCGGTCACGGGTGCCGTCCCTGACTCTGCCGTCTGGGCGGCGCCCTGTGCCGGCGCTGCCTGGGGCGCTTCAGGTGGAGCGGCACCCAGAGCCACATCGGGTACGAGCGCGGCGGCGCCCGTGACGGCAGCCCCCTTGAGAAAGTCTCGACGATCTACGGCACGTTTCTCTGACATGGCATCTCCTCGAAATCTGACGCGCAGTGTACCCCCAGTCGCGCTCGGCTGGCTGAGGGTAAGGGTACTACGGCGCGATGTCTTCCAGGCGTCGGTTGCGCGTTTCAAGCATGAACGTCGCAGCCAGGGCCCCGACGATGCCCACGGCCGCAAACATGAGGAACACGGCGCCGGTGCCACGATCAGCCACGAAGTACCCGACCAGCAGCGGCCCGGCAGCTGAGGCCAGGCGTAGCCAGCACGTGGCCGACCCGGTGCCGATGGCGCGCATGCGGGTCGGGTAGATCTCTGGCGTATACAGATACAGGACGGCGTTGACCGAGCCAACAATGCCGTAGCTGAGCGTGACCAGCACAATGACGGCGGTGACCGAACCTGAGGCAAATACGCCAAGTGCCGCCAGTAGTACTGTACCCACGATAAAACAGACGGTCGCCCAGCGACGGCGGCCGATCCGATCGATCGCGAATGCACACCCGAGCAGGATGGCGACCTGTGCGATGTTGTTAAGCGTGCCCGCCCGCAGCGACTGTGTGATGGTCAAGCCGTACACCTGGTTGTACAGCGTGGGCATCCAGTTGTTCAGCCCGTTGGTGATGAAGAATGCGCTCGCCCAGAGCGTCCAGACCACCACCGTACGGCGGCGGTAGAAGGGGGAGAGCAGCTCGGCCCAACGGGTGCGGTTGTCCACCTTGGGTGTGGCCTGGGTGTGATCCCGCGCGATCCGCGGTTCATCGTCGCGCGTGTCCTCCTCGGCTGGCTGGGTGCCAAGCGCGGCTGAGCCTTCGATCTCCTTGATGATGGCTTCAGCTTCCTCCATCCGCCCCTTGCCGATGAGCCAGCGCGGCGATTCGCGGAGCCTGAGGAGGAACCCCGTAATGACCAGACCCGGGATGCCGCCGATCAGAAACATCATTTGCCAGCCAAACAGCGGCACCACGAGCGCGCCGATTTGCCCGGTGATCATGAGGCCGACCGGGAAGATCATTTCGTACAGCAAGAAGAAGCGCCCACGGCCTCGAGCCTTCGATAGCTCGTTGATGTAGACCGCCGCCACGGGCACTTCGCCGCCAACGCCGATGCCCTGGACGAGGCGGAGCGCCAGCAGCGCAGGGAAGTTGCCGGCCAGGGCGCACGCGAGACTCATCAGCGACATCAGGGCGGTCGCGCCCGCCGCGCTGATGATGCGCCCATACCGTTCTGCGATCGCGCCGAAGAAGAGTGCGCCAGCAAACTGCCCGAAATAGCCGGCGGCGATCAACCATCCGATCTGCACGGCCGAGATGTCCCACAGCCCGACGAGCACCGGGAGCACGAACGCCAGCGAGAGCGCGTCGAACGCATCAAAGAACGTCGCGCTGCCCATGATGATGCGCGCACGCAGGTGCCAGCGCGTGATTGGCACGCGCTCAAGTCGTGCAATGAGATCCGCCGCCGAGGGGGGGGCGGTCACACGCGTTGGGTGCGGTCGCGCATCATCAGCGCGCGCAGTTCAGAGGCAATGGCGTCGGGATGTTCGATCGGTGTGAGATGCCGGCCGTTTTGCAGCACGGTCAGCGTCGACTGGGGAATTGCATCGTGCAGTTGGCGCGCCATCGCGACCGGCGTCGCGTAGTCCTGCTCGCCGACGACGATCGCCACAGGCATGCGGAACGCCGGCAGGTGTGCGCGCACGTCAACCGTGCCGAGCAGGTTACAAGTGGCGGCATAACAGTCAAGGTCGTTGGCCACGAACACCGACAGTGCCTGCTGAAGCGCCTCTGGATGACGGGCGCGAAAGTCGTCGGAGAACCAGCGCGTTGACTGGAAGTCGAAGAGTGCGGCCATGCCCTTGGCACGCGCTGCGTCGGCGCGCTCTTGAAACTTGGCAGCAGCGCCCTCGCCGTACCACGCCGTGGTGTCGATCAGGCCAAGCCCCTCGACCCTGTCGGGATGGAGCCCCGCAAACGCCAGCGCGACACATCCGCCCATCGAGCACCCGGCGAGGCTCGCGCTGTTCCAGCTGATGTGATCGAGCAATTCGGCCAGATCCCGGGCGAAAAGTTCCGCCGTGAACGGCCCGGCTCGCCGGTCGGACTGACCGTGGCCTCTGCAGTCGTAGACGAGGATCTCCGCCTCCATCGAGAGCTGCGCAACGGTGGCGTTCCAGACGCTTCGGTCCAGAGCCAGTGAATGAATCAGTACGAGCCTTGGCGCGCCGGCTGCTGGCGCGACATGCAGCGTGTAGGCCAGGGTGCTTCCGTCAGCGAGCGTGACGGTGTGATTGTCGGGTCTGGTGTTGGTCATACGGGACTGACGGGATGAGTTATGGACGACTCGCCGGTTCGGGGGACACGATTGGCTCTGGAGACGGTGCGGTCAGCGGCACCTGCCATGCGTCATAACCGTACAGCCATGACGTGTCTTCGTTGCCGCCCTTCATCCAGGTATTGGCGCTCGAAATGCGTTGGATCCGCGAGGTTCTCGGCTTGCGGTGGGCCTCGTACCGGACAAACGCGCCTTCGAGGTCTTGCCCCTCGCTTTCTCCAAGGCAACGCGTCAGCACAGCGGCGTCTTCCATGGCCGTCGGCGCACCCTGCGCCATGTAGGGGGTCATCGGATGACAGGCGTCGCCGAGCAGCACGACTCGGCCGGCACTCCACGTCGCGAGCGGCTCGCGTTCGAGGATGGCCCACTTGTGACAGTCGGGGCAGGCGTTCAGCACCGCGCGCACGTCGGGATGAAATCCTTCGTACGCTCCGCGCAGCTCGTGCACATCCCCGGTCGTCGACCAGGACTCGCGCGTGACCCATTCAGCCGGTTCGGGCACACTCGTGATCAGATAGATCTCGCTCCGATCGGGTCTCGTGTAGTAGATGACGATATGCCTGTCGACACCCCACCACTTCGTCCGCGACGGACCGACGTCAACGCCGCCCATCAGTGCCGAAGGAAAGATCGCTCGGTAGGCGATACGTCCCCGATGAATTGGATCGTCAGGGCCGATGATCAGGTGCCGGACGGTCGAGTGTACGCCGTCGGCGCCGATGACCATGTCGGCTTTGGCCGAGGAGCCGTCTGCAAACGCCAGGGTCACCTGTCCTTCCCGCTCTTCCAGTCCTACGAGGGTTTTCTGCAGCTCGATGATCTCTGAGGGGAGACCGGACACCAGGGCTTCGTGGAGATCGCCGCGGTGCATACACAGGTACGGCGCGCCGAAGAGTTCCTCCGGCATGGGCAACTCACGCACGATCTCGCCTGTGTTCCAGACGCGGTTCAGGTGGGAGTACGGCTGAAACGACGTGCCACGGACGCGTGCCTCGATGCCGATCGTGCGCAGGACTTTCATCGAGTTTGGCATCATCTGGATGCCTGCACCGATGCGCGCGAAGCGGCTGGCCTGCTCGTAGACGCGCACGTCAAATCCCGCGAGCCGAAGCGTGGCCGCAGCCGTCAGACCGCCGAGACCGGCGCCGACGATGGCGATTGAGGGCTTGCCCGTCCGCGTTTTCATCCGTGCCGCACACTATAACCGGTGATCGTCGTTGGCGAGGCCCCGCCGAGATGGGCGCGACGCCCTGCAACCGTCCCCCTGGCGGTATTGGCTGCTAGAGTATCGGGCATGTTGTTTCGTCGATCGACCGCGCTCGCGCGACTCTCGCTAGTGGCCCTGCTTGGCGCCACTCTGTTCGTGTCGCAGGCGCACACGCAGGGCCCTGCCTCCGCCACCTGGCTCGATCCCTACCGCGAAACGGCGACCAGCCTCATTCAGGCGTCAACCAGCGACGACTTCGCTTGGGAGCGCCTGGCGGAGCTGACCGACACGTTCGGCCATCGCCTCAGCGGTTCAGCGAACCTGGAGCAGGCGATCGCGTGGGCTGTCGAGACGATGGCCAGTGACGGCCTTGAGCATGTGCGCGCTGAGCCGGTCATGGTGCCTCGGTGGGTGCGTGGAGCTGAGCACGCCGAGTTTGTATCTGCACCTCAGCAGGCGCTGACGATCCTCGGTCTTGGTGGTTCGATCGGGACGCCACCAGAGGGTATCGAGGGCGACGTGCTCATGGTGAACAGTTTCACAGAATTGCGCGCGCGCGCGACGGATGTGGCCGGAAAGATCGTCCTGTTTAACGCGCCGTTCACGACGTATCGGGACTCGGTGACCTACAGGACGGACGGCGCGCGTGTGGCGTCGCAGTTTGGCGCGGTCGCGGCGCTTGTGCGCAGTGTCGGTCCCACTGGCCTGCGGACACCCCACACGGGTAGTCTTCATTACGAGCCAGACGCTCCACCGATCCCGGCTGCGGCCGTCGCGGCCGAGGACGCGGATCGGATCGCGCGCCTTCAGGCGCGAGGAACTCAGGTTCGTGTTCGCCTCACGATGGGTGCGCGGGCGGAGCCGGATGTGGCGTCGGCCAATGTTGTCGGTGAGATTCGCGGCAGAGAGCGACCGGACGAGGTCGTGCTGCTCGGTGGACATCTTGATTCGTGGGACGTGGGTGCGGGTGCGTCGGATGACGCCGTGGGCTGCATCGTCACCTGGGAGGCGGCGCGCCTGATGATTTCGCTCGGCATCCGGCCGCGGCGCACAGTGCGCATCGTGCTCTGGACCAATGAGGAGAATGGCCTTCGGGGTGCCACCGAGTACGCAGCCCGCTACGGCGCGGATGCGGCCGATCACGTGCTGGCGATCGAATCCGACTCCGGCGTGTTCGCTCCGGCGAAGGTCGGGTTTTCCGGTGGCGCAGCCGCCCGATCTCTGGTTCGCGACATCGGCACGCTGCTGACGCCGCTTGGTCTTGGGCAGATCGGCGGTGGGGGAGGCGGGGCCGACATCGCTCCGATAGCGCGGGCGGGCCGGGTGCCGATGCTGGCCTATCTGGGCGACCCCGGCCGCTACTTTTCCATCCACCATACGTCGGCCGACACGGTTGACCGCATCGCGCCAGAGGAGGTGTCGAAAGCGGCTGCCGCACTTGCGGTCATCGCCTACGTGGCGGCAGAGATGCCGGATCGGCTCCCGCGCTGACGCGGCCAGGTACAGATTTTCGAATCGACGAGCCCTACCGGAGTTCGGTCAGCGTGACTTCGAGGACCCTGGTTTCACGAAGGGCCCGCTGCCACTGCACCAGGATGGGGCTCTGGTACGTGCCTTCGATCAAGCCGTGCGTGCCATCCTGGCGCTCAGACACGAGCAGGCTGACTGACCGCCGCATGCGGAAAAAGCGGGCGGCCGGCACAGCGAGGCTGCTCGCGAGCACCTTCTCGACGATGGATCCACGCAAGCCAAGCGTGTCGAGACTCTTGTTCAGCACTCGGACGAAGTCGTATTTGGCGTAACCCAGAGTTTTTGCGGGTACCGCTCGTGGATTCGCCAGCGCGTGGCGACTCTTCTCGGCGAAGAATCGTAAGGGGTTACGCAGCACATCGGCCAGGTCGTTCTTCATCAGCAACGTTTCGTACTCGTTCACGGTGAGCGCTGCGTGCCGCTCGGATGGGTCGAGCACGATTCGCAGTCGTCCCTTGGCAACACCCGCGCTCGCCACGAATTTCGACAGGCGCTCGTAGAGCCCCAGGCGCGGATCCTTCAAGTTCACGGAGTCGATCGGATGCGTCGACACTGGCACTTCGATGCGAGTCGTGCGCACGACTCGCTCATCATGGAAGCCGACCATGCGGGTGAGGCGCCGTCGAGGTTGCCCATCAACCACGCCATCAAGATCGACAAAAAAGACCGACTCGCCTGGGCGGTTCGGGTGAGTGACACACGGACGCATGCCCCCGGCGATGAAGGCCAGATGCGAATCGGCGTTTCGGGGCTCGACTTCGCGCTGCTTGGGATCCAGATCGTCACGACGCTCAAGTTGATCGTGCTCGTATCCGGCGCCTTCCGGGAACAGGGCGCGAAACGCCTGTAGGTAGTTCGGCAGATGTTCCGGGCGAAGCCGTGTCGTCAGGCTCCGATCGAGAAACCCGGCTGTGGTATGCGACGACCAGTACAGGCATTGTGGATAGGCGGAGAAGGCGTCGTGTTCCGCCGCGAAATGGGTTCGCAATTCGACCATGTCGAATCGAGCCTTCGGAAGCAGCTCAAGCGTCACGTCGAGCGGTTTTGACGTCATCAATTTCTAGGTGTCGCGCGACCCAGGTCGCTAGCGTAACATACCTCAGCGGCCCTATTTTGGTCCTATCCCACCAGGAAATTACACCGGCGGCGATGGGTGCGGCGCGTCAATCCGTGGCGCGGCGGATGCCCCACCGGTCCCGGCCGTCCAGCGTACGATAGAGGCAACATGCGTGAACAACGAGCCACATCAGGCGCGGGGAGCCGTGTGGAATTGACGATCGCGTGAGACTGAAGATCGGGGCCGCCATCGTCTTGGGCGTGCTGGCACTCGTGCTCGTGCTGCATGTCCCATTCGCTCGGCGCGCCGTCCTGGGATACGCACGCGCAGCAGTGCAGCGCGACATTGGCGTCACAGTCGATGCAGGCCGACTCGACTACAACCTGGCCGCGCTGCGGGTCGGGTTCGCCTCTCTTCGGCTGTCGACTCCCGGCTTCGAAAGCGAACCGTTTTTCGAAGCCGAATACGTGTCCGCCTCACTCCCGTTCAGCGCTTTGCTCGGCGACCTAGCGTTCACCGACATCTCGGCCATCGACGCGCGTGTGGTTGTGCATCGTCGCATCGACGGCACCACGAATCTTCCGACCTCTGCGGACGGCCCAGACGTGGAGCCTCCAGCGCTTCGCGTCGCCAGGTTGGACATTCCGCGCCTCGCCATCGATCTGCGCGACGACCAGACGGACTCGTCGGTTCAGATTCCGGCGCTCGCGCTGCTGCTGACGCCGAGCGGCGGAATGGTCTCATTGGACATGCCGGCCGAACTGCGCGTCGCGACACGGCAGACACACGTGTCTCACATACAGGGCCAGGCGCAGTTCGACGGCCGCGCCCTTGCGATTACCGATGTTGCCGTGCTGACGGATGAGGCCTCGGTGACGTTGCATGGTGTCGTCGAGGTCTTCACCCGAGTGCCCCGGCTCGACCTGCGCCTGTCGGGCACCGCCGATGTTGCCGGGCTGGCTCGCTGGGGAGTGACTGACACCGAGCTTCCCCAAGGAGTGATGGCGTTTGACGGAACCGTGGCTGGGCCGATGGACGATCCACAGGCGGAGATGGAGCTGAGCGCTGAACGTGTGACATGGCGTGATGTGACGACGGAGGGTCTCGTCGCTCGCGTTCGGGTAGATTCCGCAGCGGCCGACATGGAGACCTTGCGCGCCCGGTTTGCCGACGGCACGGTGATGGCAACTGCCACGCTGCCGTTTGCCGATGATGCCAGCGGTCACGTCGATGCGTCATGGTCCGGGGTGGATGTCGCGTCGGCAGTGTCTGCGGGGATCCCTGATCTGGATCTGGTGCCTGCAGCGGTGTCGTCGGGTGAGATCGAGATCGACGGTGTGCTGGTGGACGCGGCTACATGGTCTGGATCGCTGCAACTCGAGATGGAGGCCGAGCCGAACTCACTTGGACGGGTCAGCGTGGCCGGCGGCCTGACGCTCGACGTGGGCGACGGTACCTGGCGGTTGGACGGCCAGCCGACGCTGGCCGGGATCGCGCCGATCCGGATGGAGGCAGGCGGGCGACTCGGCCGTGGACTCGGCGGTCTAGAGGCGCCGCAGGGATCGACGGATCGGGGTCCGACCTCCCAGCAGGAGATCGGCCCGGGCACGATCGATGGCACCGTGCGACTGTTGAGCACGGATGTCCCTGCACTGCTGAGTGCCCTGCGCACGATTGGCATTGCGACGATCGCGGAGGACACGGTGACGGCGGGGACGCTTGAGGCCGACGTGGACCTAGGTGGCAGCCCGGCCGATCCGACGGTTCGCGTGAACGCCGCCATGCGCGGTCTGGCCGGGGCGGGGGTTGACCTGGCATCGGTCAGCGCGCGTGTTGAAGGCCAGCTCTTTCATCCGCGTCTCGCCTTTGAGGTCGAAGCTCCAGACGTCGTCGTCGCTGGGCAGCGCCTCAACGATGTGCGGGCGTCCGGGCTGATGACCGGCACGTCGGTTGTGTTCGAGGCCCTGTCTGCTAGCCAGCCGATCGCGCCAGGCGTGGTCACTGGTCACGGTGCCTATGACCTGAATACGGGTGGGTACTCCGCTTCTATTGATGGTGCCGACTGGGTGTTGACACCGACGGCTGACCAGCCCGTGACCGGCCGCCTGAACCTCAGCTTTGTCGGTGCGGGTACGGCGACAGATCTGAGCGGCACTGGCCGCGCCACGCTGACCGACGCACGCTGGCAGGACACCATGCTCGGCAGCCTCGACGCGTCGGTCCGATTCGACGGGGAGGCGGCAGACATCGACGCGCGAGCCCCGGATTTCGACGCGACCGCAAGCGCGCGCATACAGCTCGACGCACCGTTCACCACGCGTGTTGATGCGCGCGCCGGACACCTCGATCTGACGCGTGAGCTGCAGAACGTGGCGATGCCCGTGCCACTCACCGGTCACACCAGCCTCGCGCTGGGGTTTGAGGGGCCGCTCGACGGGTGGCGCACCGGCGCTGCGACGGTGGACATCGCCTCGCTTGAGGCGACCGCCGGCGATCTTCCGGTGCATCTCACGCAGCCCTCACGTATGCGGTACGAGGACGAACGTGTCTTCATCGACCAGCTCGAAGCGGACGCGGGCGGCACCGCATTCTCCGCCTATGGAGCGCTGTCGGCGTTTGAGACCGCGCCGGATACATCAGGCCTTCTCCTCACGCTGACCGGCGGCGTGCACGAGGTCGCGCGTGCAGCCGCAGCCATGGGTCTCACGGGGGGGGCGCTGACTGGAGGTGCCGGTCCCGTTGCGCTCTTCGCCCATCTGACTGGCTCTGTCCGATCACCGGAGGTTATCGCGGACCTGGAGATGGGACCGGGCTCCATCACGTTGGAGGGCCTCCCGGCGGTGACCGGATTGCAACTGCGCGCGCACGCAGAGGACGGCTGGCTCGAGCTGCGAGAGGGGAGCGCCTCTTACCAGGATGCGAACATCGCAATGACGGCGCGGGCGCCGTTGTCGTGGCTTGTGCCTGGGATTGACGCGGCAGGCGCTGGCAGCGGCGGTGAGGCCGCGGTGCATGCGCGCGCGACGAACATGACGCCGGCCGTCTTTGCGCCATTTCTGGCCCCTGAAACCCTTGAGCAGTTGACGGGATCAGTAGACGCCACCGTGGATGCGACGAGCGCCGCACTGGACCTCTCGGCACTCACGGGTGAGCTGCGATTCGATCGACTCGACCTCCGTGTGGACGACCTTCCGGTCACTCAGCGTGTACCGACACGGATCGTCGCAGGCGATGGGTTTGCACGCGTGGCCGATTGGGACTGGGTAGGACAAGGCACCACGTTGGCGGTCCAAGGACAGGTGCGCCTCGAGGATCGACAGGCCGCCATTCTGGCGAACGGCGTGCTCGACATGCGCATGTTGACGCCGTTTATTCGAGAGGCGGGTATGACGACCACCGGCCAGCTCGTGCCACGGCTCTCCGTGACCGGTGCGCTTGACAGCCCCAGAATCGACGGAGACCTGACCCTGACTGACGCCGAGATCCGTCTTGCGGATCCCAGGACGCTCGTCTCCGACCTGAATATGCGCGCGGTGCTCACGGGTACCTCCGCTCGAATTATCTCGTTGACTGGTGCGGTCAACGGAGGTTCGCTGACTGGCGGCGGTTCGCTCGAGCAGACCCCGGCCGGCGAGATCGCGGTGCAGCTCACATCGAGCATCCGCGGTATGGCGATGGAGTTCCCCGAAGGACTGCGCAGCGAGATCGATGCCGATCTCGACCTGGCCCTCGATCTGCTACGCCCGTCAGGACACCTGACGGGGACGGCCACCGTGGCTCAGGGCACGTACCGCGAGCCGCTCGCGGTGGTCACGGGTCTGTTGGCGGGAATGCGCGCTGAGCGTCTGCTCGCCACAGCCGGTGGTGCCGCGGAATCGTCTCCGCTGCTCGAGGCGTTGACGCTGGATGTCCGACTGCTGACCGACGAGGACATCTCGGTCGACAACAACTACGGACGCTTTCAGGTCGGGGCGGACGTGCGCGTCATCGGCACGGCGGCAGCGCCGTCGCTCGCGGGTCGATCCGAGCTGAGAGAAGGCGGGCGGCTCTTTGTGGGCCGCAACATCTACGCCATTGAGTCAGGGTCATTTGATTTTGCCAATCCGGTCACGATCGATCCCGATCTGGACATCGATCTCCGGACGCGCGCTGCGGGGCAGGACATCCAGGTCACCATCTCGGGCCCCTCAACGAGCCCGAGCGTGGATCAGCAGTCGCTGACTGAGCCTGAACTCGGCCGGGCAGAAGTCGCATCTCTGCTGCTGACGGGTCGGCGGCTTGAGAATCTGGCGCCTGGGGATGCCGCCTTTGTCGGCACCCAGGTGATCGGCAACTTTTCGGGCGAGGTCCTGGGCTTCGCCAGTCGTGCGGTCGGCCTCGACACGATCAGGCTGGGTGGCGTGGACGAAGGGGCGGTCCGTCGGGACCCGACTGCAGTGGCGACCAAGATCGATCCGACCACGAGGCTGACGTTCGGCAAGGCGCTGGGCCCCGATGTCGACATCACGTTCTCGCAAAGCCTGCGCGACAGCGCGGCTCAGACGTGGATTGTCGATTACAGAGCCGCGCGCGCGCTCGAGCTGCGACTCCTGTCTGATGACGACGACTTACGGTCCTACAGCTTTCGGCACGACCTCGCGTTTGGCGGGCCTGAGCGGGTGACGCGGCCGGCCGTCGAGTTGGCACAGAGGCAGGATGACCGAGTTGCCACGGTCAGCTTTTCCGGGGAGCTCGCCATTCCAGAGGCGCAACTTCGAGAGGTACTTCGGCTGAAACCGGGGGATCGTTTCGACTTTTCCGACTGGCAGGTGGATCGGGATCGAATCGAGCAGGTGCTCAGGCAGGAGGCGTATCTGACGGCGCGCGTGACACCCAGCCGTGTTGATGGGCCTGACGGCATCGATCTGGAGTACCGAATTTCCGCGGGCCCAGCAACTCGGATCCGCGTGACCGGGATCGATCTGACCCCTTCGCTCCGCGCCCGGTTGGAGACTGCGTGGGCTCAGTCAGTCTTTGACGATTTTCTCGTCGACGAGGTGGCAGAAATCGTACGGAGTGAGCTCGCTCGCCAAGACTATGTGCAGCCGACGGTCGACGTCGGGATCGCTGGAGAGGGCGATGCCAGCGTATTGTCAGTCGATGTCGAGCGAGGAGACCGCTTCCGACAGACCGTCGTCCGGATTGACGGCGCGAGCACGCTGCTGGCTGACGCCATCAGTGCTCGGTTGGTGGAGCGGGGCGTGACCGCCGCAGCAGCATTGGACGGGGATGCGGTCGAGAGCGCGATCACCGGCTACCTTCGCTCGAATGGATACGTGCGGGCTCAGGTCACAGTGGGCGCGCCGCTGTTTGGCGCCGAACAAGCGGTGGTGCCCGTCAACGTCGATGCCGGCCCAGCGTTTTCCATCGCCCGGGTGGTGTTCGAGGGCGCTGAGCGCATGACCGATGGCGCGCTGCGTGGGACGGCGGCCTTGGCCGAAGGGGGCCGGTACGACCCGGTCGGTATGGACGCGGCTCAAGATCGGTTGGTCGCCATGTACCGGAGCGAGGGCTTCCCGACGGCAACCGTCAGCGCGCGCGCGAACGTCGGCACTGACGCCTCGGTGGATGTGACGTTCGCTATTGCCGAAGGCGCGCGGCAGGTGCTGGGAGAGGTCGTCGTCGCCGGCAATAGTGCAATCGATGCCGACGTCATCGTTCGGGCGGTCGGTCTGCCCGTCAACGCCCCGCTCAGAGTGGCAGATCTGCTGCAGGCGCGTGCCCGAGTATTCGACACCGGCCTCTTCCGCCGTGTCGACGTCGCGTCGGAGCCGGGACTGTCGTCCGACGACGGCCATGAGGTGCCTGTTCGTCTCAGGGTCGCGGTCGAGGAGTGGCCGGCTCTACGTGTGCGTTACGGATTTCAGGTGCAGGAGGAGCATCCGGAATCTGAGATCGAGAGGCGCGGCCTGGTGCCGGGGCTGTCGGCTGACCTCATGCGACGAACCCTCTTCGGCGGGGCGATCGCCGTCGGCGGCGCTGTGGAATGGCAGCGTCGCGAGCGGCTCGGCCGTGTGTTCCTGGACACGCGTTCGCTATTCGGACTGCCCATCGGCTCATCGCTCGTTGCCGAGCGGTCGCGGCGGGATTTCACAGCGGTGACGCTGGTGACCGATCGGAGCAGCGTGACGTGGGGGCAGCGTGCCAGGGTCGCGAGTCATCTCAGCCTTTCGTACGCATACACGTTCGAGCGAAACCACACGTTCGATACCAAGCCTGTCGATCCCGACGCGTTTGTGTTTGATATCACGATCAATATTGCACGGCTGAACGCGGCCGTTGCCTGGGACTCCAGAAATGACCCGGTCGAGACGACGCGCGGGACGTTGGCCTCCTACAGTCTTGAGTACGCGCCGGAAGGGCTCGGCTCCGACATCCGATTCGTGCGGTCAGTCGCGCAGGCGTATCACTTTCGTCCGTGGCGGGGGCTCGTCTTTGCCTCGGCTGCGCGTGCCGGCGTGGTTGTCCCACTTAGCGGGCAGGACCTGATCCCGTCTGAGCGATTCTTCGCCGGCGGCGCACGCACCGTGCGAGGCGTGGCGGAGGGAGGCCTAGGTGCGCGCGATTTCTTCGGGGATCCTGCCGGCGGCGAAGTGCTGGCTGTATTCAACCAGGAAGTGCGCCTGCCAATCTACCGATGGCTGAGGGGAGTGGGATTCCTGGATGCCGGCAACGTGTTTGCTCGGTCGCGTGATGCCAGACTCCGTGGCCTGGTCGGCTCGATCGGTGTCGGATTGCGATTCGCCTCTCCATTCGCACTGCTGCGCGCGGACTATGCGCGGCCAATCTGGGGGGAGCCGGCGGGCACGCCCGGCCGATGGAGCATTGGCATCGGGCACGCCTTTTAGGCCGGAGCGCGGAAGACAGCCCTCCGTGGCTGTTGCGCTGGGTGCGCGTCTATCGCCCCCGCACAGTCCGCATGATCTGCAGAACCTCCGGGCGCTCGGGCGCGTCTGGCGCGAGCTTCAGGAACTGCTCAAACTGAATGGCCATGCGATCCGGCCGACCGGACTGGTAGTGCATCAGCCCACCGTAGTAATACGCGTAGGCGTGACTCTGGTCCAGCGCGGCGGCTCGATCGAAGGCCTCGGCAGCCCCAGGCCAGTCCCGACGCTTCGCCAGCACGAGACCAACTTGATACTGCGCGGCCGGCAGGCTGCCATCCATGTCGGCCGCCTGTTGCGCGGCTGCGAGTGCGGGTTCCGTCTGGTCGTCTAACAGGTGTTGTCCCGACAGGCCGATGAAGTGCCAGACGTCGGCTTCCGGTCTCGCGGCAAGCTGACCATAGGTCTCGCGCGCCTCGCCACGGGCACCGAGTTTTTGACGGCTCTGCGCAGCCACGTACAGCGCTTCCGGCTCAGCCGCGTCGGCCGTGGCTTCGATCACCTGCTGGTACTGACCGCCCTCGAACAGCTGTCGCACGGCAGTGTCGTCCTGTGCCAGCCCGTTGCCCGGCAAGGCGACCGTGGATCCAGCCAGGAGCAGCACGACGCGCACCATCATTTTCATCGAACCATTTTACCGCCAGGCGCGTAGGCGGTGGGTCGCCGATCACGCACCGGCTCACTGCCCTGAAGCCACAAAAGACTCAAGAGAGTCGAGACACGCGGTACTATTAGTGCGTACGCGCTGCCGAACCGGCGGCGCGAAGGAGGTAGCGGGATGCGCGGACAGGACACGGTGATCGCTGGGCTCAACGAGGCGCTCCGCGAGGAGCTCACGGCCATCAACCAGTACTTCATTCACGCGGAGATGTGCCACAGCTGGGGCTATCACCGGCTTGGTTCCTACATTCGTAAGCAGTCGATCGACGAGATGAAGCACGCCGAGAAGCTCATCGAGCGCATCCTGTTCCTCGATGGCACCCCGAAAATGGAGTACCTCGACCTGAATATCGGCGGAACTGTCCGCGAGCAGATCGAGGCTGATTGCAAGCTTGAGGTGGCCGCCGTCGCGATGTACAACAAGTCCGTCCAGATGGCGCGTGAGGCTGGCGACGACCAGTCACGCGAGCTGTTCTCGCAGCTCCTCAAGGACGAAGAAGAGCACGTCGACTGGCTTGAAGCACAGCTCTACCAGATCAAGGAGATCGGGTATGAGCGGTACCTGTCTTTCCAGATCGGCGGGCAGAGCGAATAGCGACTAGAGCGCTTTTCACAACACCGTGGCGCCGGGACTTCAGCTCCTACGCTGTGCACGCTCGCGCGGGCTGAAGCCTGCCCGCTGCAGCCCAATAAGAAACGCTCTAGCTGAGCGACGCCAGTGGGCGCTACGCGGCGTGTGCTTCGACGGTGATCGCGACGTTGCCGCGAATGGCGTTCGAGAGGGAGCACCCCTTCTCGGCGCCCGTTGCCAACTCGCTCAGCGTGAACGCGTCGATGCCGTCCAGGCGTTCGACAGCCCCAGCCAAGTGCGACGAGACGACCGTGATCCCGGCGTCACTCTTGTCGGCTTCGACCGTCGCCGTCACGAGGCCGCGGCCGTGCCCTTGCCATCCATTAACGTTCCAGTCCATTCCAGATCGACATGCCGCGCCGAGGGTGCCATTCGGTGCGCTCCAGGGACGTGCGGATCTGCGGTGCGGAACCTCGTGTAGACGTCAGCGAGTGTGCGTCAGAATCTGAGTCATGCACACCTTGAACAGTACCCGTATCAGCGAGCGTCGCCGTCTCTGTTCCGGTGGTCGGCGTTCCGGAACGCAAGGCTGCGCGCGGGCAGGCGCCACGCCGTGCGCAATGACGCTGCGAGAGCGGGATCGCGTTTGGCGATGGCCTCGGCGAGCGCGATGAATTTCTGCTCAATGCGCGCCACGCGAGCCTCGTATTTCTCGAGGTCGCCTTTGTGCTGCATGTCGCGTCGCAGCAAGCCAATCTTTTCGACCAGTTCGGTCAGTCGTATCGCCTCTTCGGGACTCATGCGCAGCCGCGTCCTTCCGCTCGACGCTGGGTGTTTGCCGAGCGGCTTCAAGGATAGCGGATCGTGCCCTCAGCGCCGATAGGCTGCTATGTCGGGTTGTCGCGCCGTCAACGGAAGGCAGGGCGTCGCGCGGTAAGGGCCTCCACCCCTCGAGCCCGCTGTAGTTCTGGTCGTCATTTCGCGGTATCGTGAAGGTAGCCGGAGGCGCTCTCACGGAGCGGGATGCGAACTCCGTGCTGGGTAACAGCGATGATTGACGGAAATCTGAACACGACCAATATTCTGCTGGGCATCATGGCTGCGGTCAGCGTGCTGCAGGCGCTCGTGCTCATCGGCGCATGTGTTCTGGCCCTCCGACTGTACCGACAGACACTGAAGACGATCACCGACATCGAGGAGCGGCAGATTGCGCCGCTCACAGCCTCCGTGGCGGGGCTCGTGGGTACAGTCGACGAGATCCTGGCGGACGTTAAGGATGTGACGACCCGCGTCGCACGGCAGACCGAGCGCGTCGATGAGGCGGTGCACGACACTATGCATGCCGCCGAGGACACGGCACGGCGCGCGTTTGGTTCTGCCACGCCGCGCGTGCTTCGGATCGCCAAGCTAGCGTTTGGTGTCACGTGCGCGCTCCAGGATCTGTTCAGAGGTCGGCGCCCGGGCGCGCGGCCAACGAAGTAACGCGGGGGGGAACAAGACATGTCAGACGGTAGTCGCGGCAACGGAGAAGCTGGAAGTGCGGGATTCGTTCTCGGCCTGCTGACGGGGTCTGTCCTGGGCGTCGTGCTCGGCATGCTGCTGGCGCCGAAGCCTGGCGACGAGCTGCGAGGGGAACTTGAGGAGCAGGCCCGGCACTTTGGTAAACAGGCCCGCGAGTTTGGCGCGAAGGCGTCGGAACGGTATCCGCAAGCCTCGGAAGTGGCGAGTGGTCTGGCCGATCGTGGCCGGAATGTCGTGAGTCGCGCGCGCGAGGCGGTGAAGAGCGGCGCTGAGGACGTGCGTGACTTTGCCGACCGTCGCGACAGCGCGACGGACGGCGAGAGCCCGTCCAGCGACACACCGGCGACCGACGAGAGCGACGTCTTCCGTTCCTAGTGACGAGCTGTAGACGCGGCGCCCTCCGGCGATTGTGGCCTGGTATTCCCAGCGTGATCGTCATCGGGTGACCCCGGCTCGGATCCTGCTCCGTGTTCGCGTGGAGCTACGACTGTCCGGTCTTGCCGCGTGGCGCGCCCTCGTGCGGCTCCTGAACGGGGACGACCTGACGCACGCCGCCGCAATTTCCTACTACGCTCTGCTGTCCCTCTTTCCATTCCTGCTCCTGGTCATTTCCATGCTGGGATCGATCACGGCGGATGATGCCGATCGTCTGGCGGTCCTGGAATTCGTATTCCGGTACTTTCCCGCGCGGCTCGACTTCGTGACTACGCAGCTGGATGCCTTTCGGCAGATGCGTCTGCAGTTTGGCGCCTTGGGCGGCGTGGCGTTGTTGTGGGCATCGCTCGGTGTGTTCGGCGCGATCACGAGTGCCGTGAACCAGGCCTGGGGCGTCGAGACGCAGCGGAGCTTTCTGAAGCACCGGCTGGTGTCGTTTCTGATGCTCGTGGCGGGCGGCAGTGTCATGGTCGCAGCGCTCTTGCTGGTCAGTGCTGCCCAGTTGGCTGAGACGTCCTGGTTTGGCGCGATGCTGCCGCAGTACGAATGGCTCCGCGCGGTGCAGACCATCACCGTCAGATACTCCGCGACCATTCTGCTGATCCTGGCGGTCGGCCTTCTCTTTTACTTTGTTCCCAACGTGAAGGCACGGTTTCGTGATGTGTGGATCGGCGCCATTCTCACCGGCGTACTCTGGCGGCTGACGCTGGGTGTGTTCTCGTGGTTTGTCGGAGGCAGTACTCGGCTGACCATGATTCATGGATCGATCGCCGCGGTCGTCGTATTCTTACTGTGGATCTACGTGTCGTCGGTCATCCTGATGTACGGCGTAGAATTTACCGCTGCGCACGCACGTATACGTAGACGGCACCTCGACGAGATGCCGGCCGGACTCACACCGAGATGATGATGGTGACGGGCTGCTAGTCTCGTTCACTGACGCGAGGCTTCGGCGCATGCCGGCACCTGCGAAACCGTGGAGTTGAACCACCACACATGCCGAACCGCCTCTCTCAGGAACAGAGCCCCTACCTGCTACAACACGAGGACAACCCGGTCGACTGGTATCCGTGGGGAGACGAGGCGTTTAACGTCGCTCGCCGCGAGAACAAGTTGATCTTCTTGTCGGTCGGCTATTCGACGTGCCACTGGTGCCACGTGATGGAGCACGAGAGCTTCGAAGATGCTGGTATCGCCGCCGTGCTCAATCAGCACTACGTGTCGATCAAGGTTGATCGCGAAGAGCGACCGGACGTGGACCGGGTGTACATGACATTCGTTCAGGCGACGACGGGGTCAGGCGGGTGGCCGATGAGCGTGTGGCTGACGCCCGCGCTTGAGCCGTTTTACGGAGGGACCTATTTCCCGCCGACGGCGCGCTGGGGGAGGCCGGGCTTTACCGAGGTTCTCGCAGAAGTGGCGCGGGCGTGGCGAGACGAGCCCGACAAAGTGTTGCAGTCGGCCACGTCCATCGTCGAACGCCTGCGGTCCATGGGCGGCCGCTCCGGTAACCCCGTGATGCCAGGGACAGGCGTGTTGGAGACGGCCGTCCAGGAATTCGCGTCGACTTTCGATCGTGCGCGCGGCGGGTTCGGGGATGCGCCGAAGTTTCCTCGCCCGAGCGAGCTACTGTTTCTGTTTCGTGAGCACACACGAACTGGAACGGATGCCCCTCACGAGATGGCGCTGTCCACGCTTCGGGCGATGGCGGCCGGCGGTGTCCGAGACCATGTCGGCGGAGGGTTTCATCGCTATTCGGTTGATGGCGACTGGCGCGTTCCGCACTTCGAAAAAATGTTGTACGACCAGGCGCAGCTCGTCATTGCGTACACCGAGGCGGCGCAACTGACCGGAGATGCGTTCTTCGCCGACGTCGCGGTCGACACGCTTACTTACGTGCAACGGGACCTCATGCATTCCAGCGGCGGCTTCTATTCCGCTGAGGATGCTGACAGCGTGCCACCGGAAGTTGCGGACGAGCCGTCGCCGCACAAGACCGAAGGGGCCTATTACATCTGGCGCGACGACGAGGTTGCTCAGGTGACAGGAGAGGATGCTGACGTGGTGCGGCTGCGGTACGGCATCCTGCCGGACGGCAATGCGCCGTCCGATCCACAGGACGAGTTTGCGGATCAGAACATTCTGTACAGCGCCCGTTCGCTCGATGAGGTCGCCTCGGCGACCGGTCGAACGTTGGCGGAAACGCAGGCCTCGGTGTCGCGCGGCAGAGCGGCGCTGCTGGCCGCTCGCGCAAGCAGGCCCAGGCCTCAACTCGACGACAAGGTGCTCACAGCCTGGAACGGGTTGATGATCGCTGCGTGTGCGCGGGCGGGACGGGTCCTCAAGGGCAGGCACGACTATGTTGACGTGGCCGGGCGCGCTGCGGCGTTTCTGCGCACGAATCTCTGGAGGGCGGACCGGGGCACGCTGCTCCGGCGGTACCGTCAGGGGGCGGCGGGTGTCGAGGCGTATGCCGAAGACTATGCGTATCTGATTTTCGGCCTGCTGGAGCTGTTTCAGGCAGGCGGGGATGCCGCCTGGCTCGACTGGGCACTCTCGCTGCAGCAGCGCCTCGACGAGCTGTTCTGGGATCCCGTCGATGGAGGGTGGTACAGCACGACGGGAGAAGACGCGTCGGTATTGCTGCGGCTCAAGGATGAGTATGACGGCGCCGAGCCAGCGGCCACGTCGGTGGCGATGCTTAACCTGCTCACCCTGTCGTATCTGACAGGCGATGCCGCGATGGCCGACCGTGTCGCCAAGACGTTTGGCGCGTTCGGCGCAAGCGCCTCGATGCGCGGGCGAGGTGTGCCGATGATGCTTGCCGCGCTCTCGACGTATCATGCGGGA
>Ga0115002_10001880_pt1 | contig 28162 bp, 26 predicted proteins | sample ArcticOcean_MG_C_8_FD_89576 | JGI IMG/M metagenome (GOLD analysis project Ga0115002, IMG submission 89576) | Marine microbial communities from western Arctic Ocean - ArcticOcean_MG_CB11_86 | ecosystem: Environmental > Aquatic > Marine > Oceanic | place: Arctic Ocean: Canada Basin | collected... | reverse complement strand
GTGAGTCGGTGCAAATTGCCAGCCATTTCCCGTCTACCGCTTGATCGGATTTTTCAGTATACACTCCAGTATACACCCATAATGACGATACTAGAGAACGCTAAACAACGTGTATGGACAAAAGACTATGTATTTCTATGAGTTAATATGGGATAGGCGGACATGAAAGAACGTTAGAAAATAGAGGTCTGGCGGACTCTATCTCCGCCACCCTGCTGTGCGCCAAGCGCCACGCAGGAAATCCTGCGTTACGTTGCGAACGACGGCCGATTTCTTCAGCAAGATTTGGCAGAAGTCGGAAGGAAGTCGCGGCCCCGGTGGAAGTTCGCAACGATCTATCCTAGTGTTCCCCGAATGGGATGCAGGGGAGGCTAAGTTATGACGGTCCTGATCACGGGTGGCACCGGGTTCATCGGGAGCAAGGTGGCGCGCAATCTGTTGTCCAAGGATCAGTCGGTCGTCTGCATGGACTATGCGCCGAACCCGCAGTTGCTGGCCGATTTGAGTGAAGATTCACGGCTGACCATCGTACAGGGCGACACCACGCACATGGACGACATCGTCGCCGCGATGCAGGATCACGATGCGAAGCGCGTCATCCATCTCGCAGCCCTGCTGCCGCCGGCCACAGAGGATGAACCGCGCCTCGCCATGCGCATCAACGTCATGGGCGCGACGAACGTTTTTGAGGCTGCCGCGAGACTCGGCCTCGAGCGCGTGGTCTATGCGAGCTCGGTCGCGGCCTACGACGATCAGGCGTATTACGGCGACCGCCCCGTCAACGAGGACGACGACGTCCGCCCCTACATCATCTACGGGCATACCAAGGTGATGAATGAAGTCGTGGCACGTCGCTACACCGAGGTGTTCGGACTCGACACCCGGGCGTTGCGGCCGGCCTCGGTCTTCGGCTTGGGACGCATGAGCGGGCGAAGCGCCGAAGTATCCCGGCTCATTTGCGGCGCGGCCATCGACGGCACGTTTACGGCGACCCAGTCCCCACAGCAAACCTCGTCCCTGATCCACGTCGACGATATCGTCGAGATGTTCGTGCGCCTGTGCTTGGCCGAGAGCCTGGAGAGGGACACCTACGTGTCGGGCGGTACGACCGCGTCATTGCAAGAGATTGCGGCGCTGGTCATCAAGCATCTGCCCGACGCCGAGATATCATTTCTGGACGACGTGCCACTTTATCCAAACCTACAAAAATCCGACGGCAGCCGGATCGCGCACGACATCAAATACCAGTTCCCCGACATCGAGACGCGCATCCTCGATACCATCAACGAAGCGCGCCGCGACAACGGCATGACTCTGGTGACGTAAGTTGCTCGCGAGCCACCGGGTGTCCGGATCATGATCATCGGCCGTTTCTTCGGCTGGCTGATCACCGCCGTCGCCCTCATGACGGCAGGCGCGGAGATCCTCGCATCGCTTGAAGCCGGCGCCTACCAGGGTCTGGCAATCGGTTATCTCTGGTTCAAGATCGACACCGGAAGCCTCAACCTGTCGCAGGCCGTGGTGCAGCGCTACATCCATCCCTCACTGTGGGATCCCGTGATCGTCACGATCCTGCAATGGCCGGCGTGGATCACGCTCGGCGTGCTCGGCCCGACGCTGGCCCTGATCTTCCGCAAGCGCCGCCGAAAAGACGCCGACTGAGTCCCGTCCAGGCCAGAGAAAATTTTGTTGAATTGGAAACGGAAACGTTTTCAATTCAACAATATCATTTGCTCTAATATCAATGTGTTAGAGCAGATTCACGCGACCCAAGCGGGTCGCGATCTGCTCTATTGCTCTCCCGTGCGTCCGGGATATTCAACCTCGACCGCGTCCATCCCGAGCGCCCGCACTTGCTCGACGACTTTTGACGACCACTGAATCGTGGCACCGCGATGGGCACCCTGAACCGCGAGCAGATAAGACTCGGCGTCCGCAAGATTGGTCACCCCGTGCATGATATTCGGCGGCACGGTGATCATATCAAAGGGCTCCAATTCGATTTCCTGGCCACCCACCTCGCCGAAACTGACCGCCCAGCGACCGGTCAAGACGATGAATGCCTCATCCGAGTCATGTGCGTGCGCGCCGATGCCGCACTTGGCCTCGCACGAGACGAAGTTAATGTTGAACGCTTCGACCTCGCCCACGCGCTTGTCCGGCCAGCTTTGCTCTGTCGAGCGCCCGGTCACGGGATAGCGTTTGCGTTCGAACTGCGGCAACACCATATCCTGCAGGCGAACCGGTGATACCCGGTTGGGCAAATCCTTGTGACGGATCACGAACTTTTCCATCTCCTCGAGCGATACATTTTCAGAAGTCATCCCGTACCTTTCCTTTATCTGAGTGCAAAATATTTTGTCCACCACCAATCCCATATCCGTTGACTCGGCTACCTTGTGCCTTGGCACCTGGAGTCGCCGGTGATACAAGCGCGCCGATGACCGATCCGGCCCATATCCGAAATTTTGCCATCATCGCGCATATCGATCACGGCAAATCGACCCTCGCCGATCGCATGATCCAGAGCTGCGGGGGACTGACTGCCCGCGAGATGCGCGAACAGGTACTCGATTCGATGGAAATCGAGCGCGAGCGCGGCATCACCATCAAGGCCCAGACGGTCCGTCTCACCTACGTAGCCAAGAATGGTGAGCGGTACCAGTTGAATCTGATGGACACGCCGGGACACGTCGACTTCACCTATGAGGTCAGCCGTAGCCTGGCCGCCTGTGAGGGATCGCTGCTTCTGGTCGACTCAAGCCAGGGAGTCGAGGCTCAGACGTTGGCCAACGTCTACCAGGCATTGGACGCCAACCACGAGATCGTCATCGCCTTGAACAAAACCGACCTGCCCGCGGCCGAGCCCGAGCGCGTCGCCCAGCAGATCGAGGACGTCATCGGCCTCGACGCCGGAGACGCGCTGCTGGTCTCGGGCAAGACCGGCGACGGCATCGACGAGGTGTTCGAGGCCATCATTGAAAAGCTTCCGCCGCCGCACGGAGATGCGGATGCCCCGCTCAAGGCCCTGCTGGTCGATTCCTGGTACGACCCGTATCTCGGCGTCGTCATCCTGGTCCGCGTCTTAGACGGCGTGCTCAAGAAAGGCCAGCACGTGCAGATGATGGCGGCCGGCACCGAAAAAACGGTGGAGCAGGTCGGGGTCTTCACGCCCAAGCGGATGGATATTGAGGAGCTCCGCCCCGGTGAAATCGGCTTCATCACGGCCGGGATCAAGGAGGTCGCCGATACCCATGTCGGAGACACGATTACCGAGACGAAGCGCCCAACGGCAACACCGCTACCCGGTTTCAAGCCCAGCGTATCGGTCGTGTTCTCCGGGCTTTTCCCGGTCGATACGGCGGATTACGAGCGGCTGCGGGAAAGCCTTGCCAGGCTTCGTCTGAACGACGCGAGTTTCGAATTCGAACCTGAGACGTCGGCGGCACTGGGTTTCGGGTTCCGTTGCGGATTCCTGGGGTTGCTCCATCTCGAAATCATCCAGGAACGTCTCGAACGGGAATTCGATCTCGAACTCATCACGACCGCGCCCTCGGTGGTCTACGACATCCACCTGACGGACGGCGAGACGATCAAACTCCATAACCCGGCCGACATGCCGGACCCGGTGCGGATCGACCGCATCGAGGAGCCGTGGATCAACGCCACGATCCTGGTGCCGGACGAATACCTGGGCGGCGTGCTCAAGCTCTGCGAGGAGCGCCGCGGCGAACAGATCGACCTGACCTATTCGGGCAATCGCGCGGTCGTCGTCTACCGCCTGCCCTTGAACGAAGTGGTGTTCGACTTTTACGACCGGCTGAAATCAGTGAGCCGCGGCTATGCGAGCTTCGATTATCAGATCGAGGGTTATGCCGAAGGCGATCTGGTGAAGATGGCCGTCCTGGTCAATTCAGAGCCTGTTGACGCGTTGTCGACCATCGCACATCGCGCAAATGCCGAGGCGCGGGGCCGGGCGATGTGCGAGAAGCTCAAGGAACTCATCCCCCGCCAACTGTTCAAGATTCCGATCCAGGCGGCCATCGGCGGCAAGGTGATCGCCCGGGAGACCATCTCGGCGATGCGTAAGGACGTCCTGTCAAAATGCTACGGCGGCGACGTCACCCGGAAACGGAAATTGCTGGATAAGCAAAAGGCCGGCAAGAAACGGATGCGCCAGTTCGGCAAGGTCGATATCCCCCAAGAAGCCTTCATCGAAGTCCTGCGCACCGACGCGGGATAGGCGTACACGCTCGGGTGGGTTCGTCGGGTCAGCTGTGTAACGTCACGAAGGGATTCTTAACCACCGAGGATACCAAAGGGCTCTCGCGAGCGGCTCGAATGGGCCGAACCGATTACCTCTCTCGCGGGCGGCATGCTTGGAAATCTGTAGAGGCGCTGCGCGCCTCAGTAAACAGGACAAACGCATCGAATTTGTACTGGTCGTGTTATTTCGGATTGGCCAGCAGCCCAATCCCTCAGTGTTCTCGGTGCCATCGGTGGCTAAATAAATCCGGGCCTTCTTTATGCGCAGGACACGACGATTTCCAGCTACGCGTGGGGCAATAGATTTTCGAGTGTGAAGCGCAGGTCTTCCTGACTCGGGATTTTGCAGACGGCGCTTGCGCGGACCACCGTGCTGCCATTAGCGCTTAGAATGCAGGAGCCGAAGGCGAGATTTCGGGTGGTGCGGATCACCTCTGTCTCACCTTCCAGCCAATCTCCGATCCGGCCGGGTGCAACGTAATCGAGGGAGAGATTGATGGTCGGCATAAAGGCCCGCACGTTGGCCTGAACGACGATCCCGATGGCGATCTGCAGATCGGCAAACGTCGCGTGCATGCCACCGTGACAAATTCCCACGGCATTGCAATGCCGTTCCTCGAGACGCAATCCGATGCGGAACTTGCTGTCCGTGTAGCGGGCTAGCAGCGGACCGTTGATATCGACGAACGGCCCCGGCAAATACAGCGGGGTGAATCCTGCAGGGGCATCCGATTCGACCGCATCCCCGGTTGGGTCGTTGCCTGAATTCATCAGTCGCTTCAGCTCCGCAGCCGGCCGCCGGGGCCTTTCGCGACGGCGGCCACGATCTTGGCGGACACGGCCTCGATCTCGGCTTCGGTCAGGGTTTGTTCGGTGGGCTGAAGCCGGACGTTGATGGCAAGGGATTTCTGTCCCGCTTCAAGTGTCCCGCCTACGAACACATCGAACACCGAGACGTCCGTGATCAGCGCCTTATCGGCGGATGCGGCGGCCCGAACGACATCGTCCGCCGACACCCCGGACGCGATCAGGAAGGCAAAATCACGATGGACCGCCGGAAGGTCGGACGCGTCTAGCCGGGCCCGCGTATTTCCCTTCTTGCTTTTGGGTTGAGGCAGCGCTTCCAGGAAAATTTCGAAGGCGGCCAGAGGCCCCTCCATATCGAGTTCGTGCAACACCCGTGGATGAACTTCGCCGAAGTGTGCCAGCACGGTCTTGGGGCCTAGCCTGAGTGTCCCGGAACGGCCGGGATGGTACCAGTCCGGTGCCCCGGCCGTCGTTTGGGTCGCGGCAAGTGGAACGCCAAGTGCCTCGAGTACCGCCGACGCATCAGCTTTTGCGTCGAATGCATCGGCATCGCGGCCATCTCCGGACCAGTGGCGCGCGGCAATGCGGCCGTGCCGCAGTCCCGCGGCGACCGTGCGCTGGGAGTCCGGCGCCACACCTTCGTAGACAGCACCGACCTCGAACAGCGCAATTTGAGCCTCGCCGCGGTCGATGTTGCGGCCACAGGCACCCATCAAATTGGCCAGCAGATTGGGGCGCATCACGTCGAGATCGCTACTGATCGGATTGGCAAGATTGAGTTCCGGTTCGAGGTCGCCAAAGTGCTTGGCCAAAACGGACGATGTGAACGACCACGTCACGACTTCCACCAGGCCCCGCGCGGCAAGAATGCGCTTGGCGTCGCGCTCACGCCGCTGCGGCGTGGTCAGCACCGCGCGCGCGACTGGATTGGGATTGTCCATCGGCACCGAAGGGATTTCATCGAAGCCGTAGATGCGGGTCACTTCCTCCACGAGATCGGCTTCGCCATGGACATCGGAACGCCAGGGCGGAATGGCAACCTTCATCTCGCCGTTGACCAGTTCGGGAGTGAAGCCGAGTGAGTCGAGGATTTTCCCGATTTCCGTCTGGGGCACTTCGATGCCGCCAAGGTGGTGAACCCGGCTGGGCCGCAGTGTGATGTCGCGTTGCCAATCGGGTGCCACGCCGGCGATGACGAGTTCGCTCGGCTCACCGCCGCAGAGATCCATGACCAGGCGTGTGGCGACTTCCATACCGTCACGAACGAATGCCGGATCGACACCACGCTCAAAGCGGTACCGCGCGTCAGAATCGATGGTGTAGCGGCGGCCCGTGGCGGCCGTGCGCAGTGGATCGAACAGTGCCGCCTCGATGAAGACGTTGGTCGTCCCTTCAGTGCAGCCCGAGGACTCTCCGCCGATCACGCCGCCCAATGCCAGCGCACTGTCATCGTCCGCAATCACCGTAACCTCGGGATCGAGCGTGTAAGATTTGTCGTTGAGGGCCGCGACCGCTTCGCCGGCTTCGGCGAGACGCACATGAATTCCTCCGGACAAGGTATCCGCGTCGAACACATGGAGCGGGCGCGCAAGGTTGAACGTCACATAGTTCGTCATGTCGACCAGTGCCGAAATCGGCCGAAGCCCGATGGCGCGCAACCGGTCCTGCAGCCATTGCGGGCTGGGACCGTTCTTGACACCCCGGATGTAGCGGCCGACGAACAACGGACAGGCGTCCTGAGTCTCTGCATCGAGGCGCAGTTCAACGCCGACCGGGCTTTCGAACGTGCCGGGGATCGGGTCGATATCAAATGGCTTCAACGTGCCCAACCCGGCTGCCGCCAAATCGCGGGCGATCCCGCGCACCCCGAGACAATCCTGCCGGTTCGGCGTGATGGCGATTTCGATCATCGGATCATCAAGACCCATCACGGCGGCGAATGGCTGCCCGACAAGCGCATCCTCGGCAAGCTCGATGATACCCTCGTGCTCGTCGGAAATTCCCATTTCCCGTTCCGAACACAGCATGCCGAAGCTTTCGACGCCGCGGATTTTCGCGGCCTTGAGCTTCATGCCATTGCCGGGAATGGTCGTGCCCACGGGGGCGTAGACGCCTTTCATACCGGTATGTGCATTAGGCGCCCCGCAGACCACCTCGACGGTCTCCGTGCCCGTATCCACGGTGCAGACCTGAAGCCGGTCGGCGTCGGGATGGGCGCGCGCTTCCACGACATAGGCGACGGTGAATGAATCCATGCCAGCCGCCTTGTTCACGACCTCTTCGACCTCAAGCCCAATCGCCGTCAACGTATCGGAAAGGACGCCGATCGACGCATCGGTGTTCAGATGTTCCTTGAGCCAGGAAACGGTGAACTTCATCGCGCCAGCCCCCCAGCCAGCGTGGGCACGTCGAAAGCCGCAAAACCATAGTGGCGCAGCCATCTCAGGTCGGAGTCGAAGAATGCGCGCAGGTCCGGGATGCCGTATTTCAGCATGGCGATCCGGTCGATCCCCATGCCGAAGGCAAAACCCTGCCATTCATCAGGATCAAGGCCGACGTTCTCCAGCACATTGGGATGCACCATCCCGCAGCCGAGGATCTCCAGCCAATCGTCGCCCTCGCCGATCTTGAGTTCCCGCCCTTCACGCGAACACCCGATGTCCACTTCCGCGGACGGTTCGGTAAAGGGAAAGTGGCTCGGGCGAAACCGCATGCGCAGGCTGTCGACTTCAAAGAAGACGCGGGCGAATTCCTCGAGGCAGCCCTTGAGATGACCCATGTGGATTTCATGGCCGATCGCCAGGCCCTCGATCTGATGGAACATGGGGGTGTGCGTCATATCGGAATCGCAGCGGAAGGTCCGGCCAGGGGCAATGATGCGGTAGGGCGGCTTCGTCGACTGCATATGGCGGATCTGCACCGGCGACGTGTGGGTGCGCAGCACCAGCGGCGCACCGTCCCGCTCCGCTTCGAGATAGAACGTATCGTGCATCTGACGCGCCGGGTGCTCGGGCGGGATATTGAGCGCCGTAAAATTATGGAAGTCGTCCTCGATGTCCGGTCCTTCGGCGACCGTGAACCCCATGTCGGCGAAGATGGCGATCACCTCGTCGATCACCTGGGTCACAGGATGGATACGGCCGCGGGCTTCGGCGCGAACCGGGAGGGTGACATCGATGCCTTCGGTGTCGAGCTGCTCGGTCAAGGCCGCGGTCTGCAGGGCGTCACGGCGCGCTTCAACCGCCGTGGCGATATCGTCCTTCAGGGCATTGAGCGCCGCGCCCGCGGCGCGTCGCTCATCGGCGTCCATGGCGCCGAGGCCCTTCATCAATGACGTGATCTCGCCTTTGCGGCCGAGAGCACGGACCCGAACGGCATCGAGTTCATCCAAATTGGCGGCCGCCTCGACGGCAGTGCGTAGCTCAGCGGCGAGTTTGTCGATGTCCTGCATGTTTCCACCCACGAAAAAAGGGGCCCGTGTCATGACCCCTTTCCAGCATCCAATGTTCTGCTCTTATCCTGGAGGGACCCCGGTTCAGGCGGCCTGGGCGAGCGCGGACTCCGCTTGCTCGGCCAATGCCCGGAAGGCCTCAGGCTCACGCGCGGCGAGGTCGGCGAGAATCTTACGGTCAACCTCGACTCCGGCGAGCTTGAGACCGTTCATAAATCGCCCATACGTCAGCCCATGCAAGCGGGCCGCAGCATTTATACGCTGAATCCACAAACCGCGGAATGCGCGCTTGCGGTTCCGGCGATCCCGATAAGCGTATTGAAGCGCCTTTTCGACACGTTCGAGCGCAACGCGATAGGAGGTATGGCCCCGGCCGCGATAGCCTTTGGCCAGTTTCAGTATTTTTCTGTGGCGGGCGTGTTTGGTAACGCCCCGCTTGACCCGAGCCACGAGCAGTCTCCTCAGGCGTAAGGGATAAATTTGCGCACGGTCTTGGCATCTGATTCAGCCATGATCGTGGTACCGCGCTGATTGCGGATCTGTTTGTTCGTGCGCTTGATCATGCCGTGCTGTTTGCCCGCCTGATTCATGCGCACTTTGCCCTTGGCGGTCAGCCGAAACCGCTTCTTGGCGCCGCTCTTGGTCTTGAGCTTGGGCAACCGTTTTCTCCGCCCGGAACGTTCAGAATAACTACGGCGGCCGGCCCGGAAGTTACCGGTGCCGCCGTGGCGAGGTTTTATAGCGACTGGCCCGCCCTAATGCAAGCGTTCCGCGGCCTTCGGCCCCATCGGCGTCATATGCGGCGGCTCATGCGGTGGGGGCGGCAACCCGAAATAAAGAAGGCCGCACAGGCGGCCTTCAAATTAGGTGGCGATGGGGCTTTACCGAGCCCGGCCCCAACGCCGGTGCTTGAAAGGGGGGTCGATAACCAAAGAACGCTTGACCCAACGAGCGCGAGCCTCACTCGCTTACCCTGCATATGGTAAGCCTCATCCGGTCATACAACGCCCCGCCCCCGGCAATCTGTGGACTCTGTGACGCACGTTACGCTGACCTGCGGGCAGATGCGTATGAATTCGCCAGAAACTCCCAAAAATCGATGATTCAGCATTAACACAAACAATTGAACATTTGTTCATATGTTTGTATTAATGCTCATATGAACGTATTGGACAATGGCGAGGTTCAGCAATTGGCCGAGACATTCCGGCTTATGGGTGAACCAAACCGCCTTCGGATTATTCTGGCGGTACGCCATGAAGCCAAATCCGTCGGCCGGATCGCCGAAGAGCTTGGACAGTCGGCCTCCCTGATAAGCCACCACCTCCGCCTGCTGCGCGCCGCCCGGATCCTCAAGGCCCGGCGACAAGGCAAACAGGTTTTCTACAGCGCCGCGGATCAGCACGTCGAGCGCGTCATCGCCGATATGACCGAACATGTGGGCGAGCCGGCGACACACGACTCCGGAGTGCACGAATGAACCCGTTAGGACACGCCTGCCACGACCCATGGGGCCTTGGACGCGGCTCAGGGCTCACTGCGGGCGGTTCTGTGGACCGCGCTCGCCATCAATGCAAGCATGTTCCTGGTGGAAGGTGGCGCCGGATTGTTGTCGCGATCGGTCTCGCTGCAGGCGGATGCGCTGGATTTTCTCGGCGACTCGGCGTCATACGGTTTGAGTCTGCTCGTCGTGTCGCGCCCGTTACGCTGGCGGGCCAGTACCGCGCTTCTAAAAGGCTTCGCCATGGGGCTCTTCGGCCTCTGGGTTATCGGTGCCACCATCTATGCGGCCACGACCCCCGAAACGCCGAATCCCGCAACCATGGGCTCGGTCGGGGCGCTGGCACTCGTCGCCAATATCGTCTGCGCGGTTCTGCTGTTCCGCTTTCGCAGCGGCGACGCCAACATGCGTTCGGTGTGGCTGTGCACCCGCAACGATGCGCTCGGGAATGTTGCCGTTATGGCCGCCGCAACCGGGGTGTTCGCCAGCTGCACTCAATGGCCCGACATTGCCGTAGGCGCGATCCTCGCCACTTTGGCATTGACGGCCGTCAGTTCATGTCGTGCGTCAGGCCCTGGCAGAATTTCGCCAGCCGCTTCCCGGGGCACCGAGCTAGAGCAAATGTGTTAGAGAAGATTCACGCGACCCAAACGTGTCGCGATCTACTCTATGTGATTTCATTTAAACTCGATCTGCTCTTGAATCGTTCACGATTCGCAAACGATTGCCAACTAGCCTTGAAGGCTTCGCAAAACGAAGGAGGTGTCAGATGGACAGTGCATCTCTTCTCGTCTCAACCGCCGTTATGCGACAGGCGATCGACAACGGAACCTCTGCGGTCGCGTTGAAGACCGTCACGCAGGCACGCGAGCTTGCTGAGCAGTTCGGCGAACAGGCCAAGGCAAAAGCGGCGGCCGGTGGCGGCGTCGGCGTCAAACTCGACGTCGATACCTAACGGGCCGAAGCTGGACCTGACGTCTTGAGACCAAAGCGGCCGGTTGCCGAAAGGTTGCCGGCCGCTGGACTCCCAGCCTCGGGAATTATTTCGGAGCCACCACCATCGTCAGCAAGCGGCCTTCCATCCTGGGAAACTGCTCAACCTTGGCGATCTCGTCCAAATCCTCACGCACCCGCTGAAGCACGTTCATACCGCGATCCTGGTGGACCATCTCGCGGCCCCGGAAGCGAAGGGTCACCTTGACCTTATCCCCATCCGTGATGAAACGTTCGATCGATCGCATCTTGACGTCGTAGTCATGCGACTCAATCCCGGGACGCATCTTGATCTCCTTGACCTCGATGGTCTTTTGCTTCTTGCGCGCAACGTTCGCCTTCTTTTGCGCTTCGTATTTATATTTTCCGAAGTCGAGAATTTTGCAGACGGGAGGCTTGGCGCTTGGAGAAAGCTCAACCAAGTCGAGCCCTGCTTCTTCGGCTAACTCGATCGCCTTCTCGTAGCTGCATACACCGACATTTTCACCGTCCTGATCGATCAACCGAACCTCGGGTACATCGATCATGTCATTGACACGCGGCCCATCACGGGTCGGGGGTGCCATCATTGGGCGTCTTGCGATCTAAGAACCTCCATTTGTAGCCACCGTGCCGCCAGCCAGATGAGTCCTCTCTCTGCCAGCGGCCGGAAGTGGCAATTACGCGTGAACTCTACACGTCATCACATCCCTGACTCCTTAATTCAAGGGCCAGGCGCGCGTGCTTCCTCGCTAAGTCTAGCTACAGCCTCGTCCAGCGCAAGACTTTGTTGCTCCTTGGATCCCAGGCGCCGAATCGAAACGCTGCCGTCTTCGGCCTCCCGTTTGCCTACTGCGATGATGGCCGGAACCTTTGCGTGGCTGTGCAATCGCACTTTGTAGTTGATCTTTTCGGCGGATGTATCGAGCACCACGCGTAAACCCGCCGCCTTCAGCCTCTCGGCAACCTGGCCCGCAAAGCCATCCCCATCACTGGTGATCGTCGTTACCGCCACCTGGGTCGGCGCCAGCCACAAGGGGAACCCACCTGCATACTGCTCCACCAGAATTCCGATGAAGCGTTCGAACGAACCGAGAATAGCACGATGCAGCATGACCGGCCGATGGCGCACGCCGTCCTGTCCTGTGTATTCGGCATCCAGCCGTTCGGGCAGGACAAAATCGACTTGCAGCGTGCCACACTGCCACTGGCGGCCGATGGCATCCGTGAGTTCGAAATCAAGCTTCGGTCCATAGAACGCACCGTCTCCGGGATTGAGCGTGTAATCGATCCCCGCTTCTTCGATGGCATCCCTGAGCGCACCTTCCGCTTTGTCCCAGGTTTCATCAGAGCCGGCACGAACCTCGGGGCGGTCGGAGAACCGGGCCTGAACCTCCTCGAACCCGAAATCCCGGTATATTCGGGTCAACAGGTCGCAGAACTGCCTGGTTTCCACGTTGATCTGATCCTCGGTGCAGAAGATATGCGCATCGTCCTGCACGAACCCGCGCACCCGCATCAAACCATGAAGGGACCCTGAAGGTTCGTAGCGGTGGCACGAGCCAAACTCCGCCATGCGCAGCGGGAGTTCCCGATAGCTCTTCACACCCTGATTGAAAATCTGAACGTGGCACGGGCAATTCATGGGTTTCAGCGCGAAAATGCGTTCCTCCGATTCAGAGGTGTACATGTTCTCGCGAAACTTCTCCCAATGGCCCGAAGCCTCCCACAACATGCGGTCAACGAGCTGCGGGGTCTTGACCTCGACGTATCCCGCGGCTTCCAGCATGCGCCGCATATAGGCCTCAACGGTGCGATATAGGGTCCAGCCCTTGGGGTGCCAGAATGCCATGCCCGCCGCCTCTTCCTGGAAATGGAACAAGTCCATCTCGCGTCCGAGCCGGCGGTGATCCCGCCGCTCCGCCTCTTCGAGGCGATGCAGGTAGGCCTTGAGTTCCTTTTCATTACGCCACGCCGTGCCATAGACGCGTTGCAGCATTTCGTTACGCGAATCTCCCCGCCAATAGGCCCCCGCAAGCTTCGTCAACTTGAAGGCATGCCCGAGCTTCCCCGTCGACGGCAGATGCGGGCCGCGGCAGAGATCGATGAATTCACCCTGCTTGTAGAGCGTGATGGGGTCCCCCTCCGGGATCGCCGAGATAATCTCCGCCTTGTAATGTTCACCCATCGACTTGAAGAACTCTATGGCAGCGTCGCGATCCCAAACCTCGCGGCTGATCTCTTCATTGCGGTCGACAATCTCGTGCATGCGGGCTTCCATCACCTCGAGGTCTTCAGGCGTGAAGGGTTCGTCGCGCGAGAAATCGTAGTAAAACCCATCGGCGATGGACGGGCCGATGGTGACCTGAATGTCGGGGTAGAGCTCTTTCGCCGCCTCGGCCAGAACGTGCGCCGCATCATGGCGCAACAGATCCAGAACCAGCGCATCGTCGTCCTTGAGCGTGACGATCGAGATCTCGGCATCATCATCCAAGACACGCGAAAGATCCCACAAATCGTCATCCACGCGAATGGCGAGCGCCGCCTTGGCAAGTCCGGGCCCAATTTCCGCCGCGACGTCGGCACCGCACTTCGGCGTGTCAAACTGCAGGACCCGACCGTCGGGAAGGGTTAGCGCAACCATTTTATCTTCCTTACGTTGACCGCCACCTGCGGTATCAGCAGGCGAAACATATGTGCAACGGGTTCGCTGTCAAGGACACCTGACCCATCATGCGGATTGTTGTGCCTCGCGTAACACATCCTCAACGGCCAGGTCCTCGAATCGATCCCGACGGATGACGGCAACTTGAGGGCCACGTGGCGCGCACAACGCCGGGTTTGAGTCCTGCGAGAACAATACGACTGTCCGGCACCCGGTCAGTGCCGAGATATGCATCGGTCCGGTATCGTTTCCGATGACAACGCTGGCGCGACGGCACAGGGAAGCCAATTCGGACAGAGAGGTGCGCCCCGTGAGATCGATCGCCGCCTCACAGTGATCAGCGATCTCCGACGTCACATCGCGTTCGGCCTCGGTCCCGACCAGAACCGGCACCAGCCCGTCTGCAAGGAGCCGCCGGGCAAGGGCGGCATAGTGTCTGACGGGCCACCGCTTTTGAGGCCGCAGAGGTGACCCACCGGGCACCAGGATCGCCATCAGAGCGGGAAGCTGAAACCCAGCGACTGGTGCGTCGAGCCAATCCACGTCCGGCTTTGGCACGAAATCGATGCCCGCGAGGCGCAACTGCTCGGCCTGTCGATCGAGGGTATGTAAATGATCCCGGACGGGGTTGTCGTGGGGATGCGAACACCCCTTGGCGATCCCAGACCATTTGGGCTTGGGGGGTGGCCACATCCTGTAGTACCAGCCTGTGCGGTCGGAGGTCTGCAAGTCGTAAACACGGTCAAACTGACCGGCGAGAAACCGCTTCCGCATTTGGAGCCAAGCGGCAACCTGAAAAAGGCCAGGCCGGCTGTCGAGCCAGATATCTTCGAAATACCCGCAATCACGCCCCAGAGTCTCAAACGGTGGCGACGTCAACAATGTTATTCGCGAATCCAAATGGTGGGCGCGAATCGCCTTGAAGGGACCGGTGGCGAGAACGAAATCTCCCAGCGCACCGTGCTTGATGACGAGAATGTGCTCGGCGTCCGAATCCGGCTCACTCATGCCACGCTCGGCGTGTTGCCGACGATCGATTCATAGACGGCCAGTGTCCGCTCACACATTAGCTCTACGGTCAAATTCTCGACAACATGGTGACGGGCCTGGTCGGCGAGTGCCTGCCGGGTTGGCGCATCGATATCCAAGGCCACCTCCAGAGCCCGGGCCAATGCGTCCGGATTGTTCGGAGGTACCAGCCATCCCGTGTGATCCGGAACGATGGTCTCCCGTGAGGCCCCATGCTCGGTGGCCACGACGGGCCGGCCCATGGCTTGAGCTTCCGCCGTGACGCGGCCAAACGCTTCCGGATCCGTGGAAGCCGAAACGACCACGTCTGCGAGCATGTAGGCGGCCGCCATATCCCTGCAATGATCGACGATTCTGACAAATTCGCCGAGGCCAAGAGAACTCGTGAGCTTCTCCAACTCACTGCGGTATCGGGTTCGCCCCTGATCCGACCCAACCAGGACGCAACATAAATCACGGCGCTCCATACGAGCCAGCGCCTTGATCAATACGGCTTGTCCCTTCCACCGCGTGAGTCTACCCGGAAGCATGACGACCGGAACGCCATCCGGCAGGCGCCAGGCATTGACCAATTGGATGACGCGCTCTGCACTGACGTTGGCGGGATCGAAATTCTCCGTGTTGATGCCCCTTGGAATGGTCACGAGACGCGGGGCCTCAACACGATAGGTGTCCTGTACGTGCCCGGCGATAAAATCCGAGATGGCGATGATTCGCGCGCCCCGTGTCATGACGGAGTTGTAAAGCTTCTTCAGGCCGCTGCCGCCGTTATAGGTCCCGTGATAGGTCGTTACGAAATGAACGCCCGCACGTCGCGCGGCATACAGTGTACTCCAGGCCGGCGCCCGCGATCGCGCGTGCACGATGTTGATGTTGTTGTCATAGATGAGAGACGTCAGTTCGCCGGCATTGCGATGCATGACGAACGGATTTTTGGAATTCAGCGGCAGCGTGATATGGCGTAGTCCGATCTTCTCGAGATTGTACACCAATGGACCGCCCGCCGACGCGACCAGCGACGTACCGCCGGCTTGGGCAAGCGCGGCCGCAACATCGATTGCGCCACGCGCCACGCCACCGGTCTCCAGAGCCGGCAACACCTGCAGCACCCTGGGACGACTTCCAATACTCCGGTTGGGTGTCGCTTCTTCCGTCGTCGGACGAGTGATAGAATCGGTCACCGCTTCCGTCATTGAAGCACCGAAACCCTCATTTCTGTTGCATCAAATATGATCGAACCGCGCTTTCTACCCCGGGCCGACGGCGCCACAATCGCCTATCACGCCCATACCGGCAAGTCGCCGGGCGTCGTCTTTTGCGGCGGTTTCAATTCGGACATGACCGGCACCAAGGCCGTTGCCCTCGATACGCACTGCCGGGAAATGGGGCGGGCATTCGTACGTTTCGACTACTTCGGGCACGGTTCATCATCCGGAGAGTTTGCGGACGGCACGATCGGTCGCTGGAAAGACGACGCCATCGCCGTTCTCGACGAGATCACCGATGGTCCCCAGATCGTTGTGGGCTCAAGCATGGGTGGATGGATCATGCTGCTCGCCGCCTTGGCACGACCCGGTCGCGTCGCAGGACTTCTGGGCATCGCGCCGGCACCCGATTTCACCGAAGACCTGATGTGGGAGCACTTCGATGATGAAGTTCGGGAAGTGCTTCACCGCGACGGCATCTACCTGGAGCCTTCGGACTACGGTGACGAGCCCAATACCATCACAATGAAATTGATCGAAGAGGGACGGAATCATCTGCTTCTCCGCACCCCGCTGAAGTTGACCTGCCCGCTTCGGATTATTCAAGGCATGGCCGATCCTGACGTTCCCTGGCGGCATGCATTGAAAATCGGCGAGGCCTATGAAGGCGAGGACGTCGCTATCACCTACATCAAGAGTGGAGATCATAGACTGTCCGAACCCGCGGATATCGCCCGGCTCCTCCGTACGGTCGACGAACTTACGGGCGACGCCGCAGTCGATTAATCCGCTGCCAGTGCATCAAGTCCGGACCGGAAGTCCGGGTAGCGGAGCGCCACACCTAGTTCATCCTTGATGCGCTCGTTTCTCACCCGCTTACACTCCGCGTAGAACGAACGCCCCATCGGGGAGAGGTTGGCCTCGCCGAGCGGCACCAGCGGCGGCACCTCGCAGCCGGCGAGTTCGCAGGCATAGGCGGCGACGTCTTGCGGTGGCGTGGGCTCATCGTCGCAGACATTGTAGATGGTGCCCGCCGTGGGCGTGTGCATGGATGCGCGCAGCACCTGCACGATGTCCGCGACATGGATTCGCGAGGATACCTGGCCGGCCTTGAATATCCTTCTCGTCGTGCCGTTCCGGGCGGACTCGATTGGATTTCGACCCGGCCCGTAAATACCCGCCAAGCGAAATATCTGAACGGGTACATCGGCCCGCCGACCCAAATCGAGCCACGCCCGCTCCGCAGACAGCCGGTGCCTGCTCCGTTCATTCACCGGGCGGCACTCCGATGATTCATCGACCCAAGCGCCTTGCCAATCGCCATAAACGCCCACCGTGGAGAGGTAGCCGATCCAGGAGAGCGTTGTGACCGATTCGATGTTGGCACCGTGACAATCGATCACCGGATCCCCCTCGGCATCCGGCGGCACCGATACGAGCAGGTGAGACACGCCCGCCAGGGCACGCGCAGGATCAGCCAGGGCGCGACCACGTTCGAAATGATGCTGGGAGCCCCCCCGAATTGCGAGCCCGGCGTGTGAGTCCGGCGCTCTCGACGTCCCGGCAATAGACCATGAGTCGTCGCGCAGCGATTCAACCAATGCGCGGGCGCTGTACCCAAGACCGAAACAGAACAGTGATTTGCCGGTCGTCACGGAATTTTGTCTCCAACACGGAACCAGGACTTGCGCCTGAGCACGATCTACCCGACTCTTGCTCTCATGCCAATCTCAAGACCTTCAATGAGCGACCATCGAGGATATCGGGTGTCGAAAAGTCGAATCGGCGCGGCAATGGTGTTTCTGCTTGTCGGGATGAATAGCCCGGCGACGGCGGCAATCGATGACCAAGAACAGTATGCCGAATGCATCGCAAAACTCGACACTGATCCACGGGGCGCGTTCGACTCGGCGGCCTTCTGGCGATTTTCGGGAGGCGGCATTCCGGCTGCCCATTGTGCCGGCCTAGCCCTCATCCGCATGGGACAATACAAGTACGGCGCCGAACGGCTCGAGACGATGATCCGTAAAATGCGGAACTCAGATGACTTCAACGACCCCTCCAAGATCGCCGAAGTTCTGTCGCAGGCAGGTCATGGATGGATGTTGGGGGGCGACGCCGCACGCGCCCAGCAGCTGTTCACCAAGGCCCTTGAATTCAGACCTGGCACCGCGACGTACTTTGTGGACCGCTCACTCGCCGCGACAGACCTTCGGGATTTTCGCGCCGCCGCGGCCGATCTCGATGCCGCGGTGAAGTTCGACCCCGAAAACGTTGAAGCCTTTGCGTATCGGGCCCGGAACCGCCGTCATTTCAACGATGTACAAGGCGCGCTCACGGACGTGGAGCGCGCGATTTCGCTGGATCCAAACCATGTCCCGACGCTGCTTGAACGCGGTTCACTGCGCCGATTGACGAATAACAATGACGGTGCACGTGCCGACTGGCAGCGTGTGATGGAGATTGCACCTGAAAGCGCCGAGGCGATCGCTGCAACCGCCCTGATAAAGACCTTAAAGGGCAACTAGGACCTGCACGTTACGCCTGCACCTTCCGATCGTCTTGCCACAGAAATCATTATGCGGAGGTGCCGTCCCATTCGGTCAAAACGTCGGGATCGCTCTCCAACGGACGTTGCCGGGAGCGTTCGGCGGCAAAGCGCTCTTCGCTAACGAGTTCTCCGAGCGCCCAAACCGCGGCACCGCGCACCAGGCTAGACCCGTCGCCAAGACAGGCTTCGACTGCCGGAAGCACCCCGTCATTGCAGCTGTTACCAAGAGCAATCAACACGTTGCGGACGAAGCGGTCCCGTCCCGTACGCTTGATCGGTGATCCGGAAAACACACGGCGGAACGCGGCGTCATCGAGCCGTGCCAATTCCGTGAGACGCGGCGCGGTCAATTCAGCGCGTGGGAAAAACGCGGACTCCTTCGAGGTTTGGGCAAACTTGTTCCAGGGGCAAACTGCCAGGCAATCGTCACACCCATAAATCCGGTTGCCCATCGCGTTTCGAAATTCGGCGGGAATGACTCCTTTGTGTTCGATCGTCAGGTAGGAGATGCAGCGCCGTGCGTCGAGTCGATAAGGCTCCGGGAACGCGTTTGTCGGGCAGACGTCGAGGCACGCCCGGCATGACCCGCAATGGTCCGCCTCGGCTTGATCAGGCGTCAGTTCCAACGTTGTGAATATCTCTCCCAGGAACAACCAAGATCCCAATTCGCGCGACACCAGGTTCGTGTGTTTGCCCTGCCATCCAAGTCCGGCTGCGGCGGCGAGAGGCTTTTCCATTACCGGTGCCGTGTCGACGAAGACCTTCACGTCCGCGGCGTGCTCTTCGGCGATCCAACGCGCCACGCGCTTGAGTCTGGATTTTAGAACATCGTGATAATCACGACCTTGCGCGTAAACGGAAATCGCACCGAATTCCGGCTCATCGAGCAACGCCAACGGATCGACTGCGCGGCCGTAGTTCGCGCCCACGACGATGACCGATTTCACGTTTGGCCAAAGCGACGAGGGATGTTCACGGAGGTTGGCCTTGGCGGCCAGCCATCCCATGTCACCTTGCCAGCCTAGATCGAGAAAAGTTTGCAGACGCGAGCCCGCGTCACCTACCCCATCGGGCGTGACAATTCCAACCGCATCGAACCCCTCGTCGAGTACGCGGGCACGTATGTCTGCTTCCGCCAGAGTTGCGGAAATTTCGGCAGCTTCCATGGTGGCTGTCCCTGATCGGTTCCGTCGCCACGAGTCGTATCTAGAAGTCGAGATTGCCGTAGTGTTTGGGCGGGGGCAATCCCGGAATGTGGTCCGTCAGCAGACTTCGAAACGCCGGTCGGGATTTGATCCGTGCGTACCAGTCCTTGGCTTCCGCGTATTCGTCCCAAGGTACGTCCCCGAGATAATCGATGCAGGACAGGTGGGCAGCAGCGGCCAGGTCGGCCAAGCTCAATTGATCTCCCGCCAGCCAGCGGCGGCGGTCGGTCAAATACGTGATGTACTGCAGGTGATGCCCGATATTGTGGTACGCGGCACGTAACGCGGCGGAGTCAGGCTCACCCATACCCATGAATCGCTTCATCACCTTTTCGTTCAGGAGGTGGCGGGTGACCTCACCATGAAACTTGTGATCAAACCAACGAACAAGCCGGCGGATTTCCGCCTTCTCAAACGGAGATCCCAAGATGAGAGGTGGTTCGGGACACGTTTCCTCGAGATATTCACAGATCGCATCACTCTCGGAAATCACCGAGCCGTTGGCATCCACAAATACCGGGACAAGACCCGCCGGATTGAGCTGTAGGAATTCTTCTCGCCGCTCCCAAACGGGCTCGACGACCATCTCGTACTCCAGGCGCTTCTCTTCGAGTACCAGACGAACCTTGCGGCAAAATGGCGACAACCAGATTTGAAAGAGTCTGCGCATGCGGCGACAATATAATCCGAACGCCTAAAGGAATACCGTCTTGCTTATGCCGTCGCCGCGGCGACTTCATCGCTCAGGGGATGTTCCAGTCGACTTATCATTTCGATTGGGCACACCTGCCAGAAATAACCCACTTCCGCCTCCCACTCCGCGAGCAGTTTGTGCGCGAACGCCGATTGCGTGGCCTGGGCATGACGGCCGATCAATTCCCGGCACTGGGTCTCCCAATGTGACGACTCCAACCTTTGGAGGACGACGCTGTCGGCGTTTATGTGGGAGGGTAGAATTGCCGCGGGGTCGTACACGAATGCCATGCCTCCGGTCATTCCCGCCGCGAAGTTGTCCCCGACCGGTCCCAATATGACGGCCGTGCCGCCCGTCATGTATTCACAGCCGTTATCACCGCAACCCTCAACAACCGCCACGGCACCAGAATTGCGGACGGCAAACCGATCGCCGGCTTGACCGGCAACGAAGAGCGTTCCGCTCGTTGCGCCATAGAGCACGACATTCCCGACAATGACATTCTCGTTCGTTACCAGAGGGCTCGACGTCATCGGTCGAACGACGACATCGCCACCCGACAGTCCTTTGGCGACATAGTCGTTGGCGTCACCGAACACTTCGATCTTCAAGCCCTGCACGGCGAATGCGCCAAGTGATTGCCCGGCGGATCCTCGTAATCGCACCGTGAGGTGCCCGGGTTGCAGCCCCGCCATCCCGAAACGTCGCACGAGGTGCGAGGAAAGACGCGCGCCGATGGCCCGCTGGGTATTTCGGATGTTGTAGGTGAGCTGCATTTTCTCACCTTCCTCGAACACCGCCTGGGCATCGACGATCATTTGCGCGTCCAGTGTGTCGGGCACCTCATTTCGGCCCTCCAGCGTACAAAACCTTGGCGCATCGCCCGAGTCGGCCTGGACGAGCAGGGGATTGAGGTCGAGGTCGTCCAAATGCGGGCTGCCGCGGCTGACCTGTGCCAGCATGTCGGTGCGCCCCACAATGTCCTCGATCGACCGAGCCCCCAGGGAGGCCAACACCTCCCTGACTTCCTCGGCGATGAAGCTAAATAGATTAACCACTTTCTCGGGCGTTCCGGTGAACTTCTCCCGCAAGGCAGGGTTCTGGGTGCAGATGCCGACCGGGCAAGTGTTCGAATGGCACTGACGAACCAAAATGCAGCCCATGGCAACCAGTGAAGCCGTGGCAATGCCGAACTCCTCCGCCCCCAACATCGCTGCCATGACAATATCGCGCCCCGACTTCAGTCCTCCGTCAACGCGCAGTCGCACCCGGTGCCGCAGGCGGTTCAACGTCAATACCTGATTGACCTCCGCCAAACCCATCTCCCAGGGAGTCCCGGCAAACTTGATACTGGATTGGGGGCTTGCGCCGGTGCCGCCGGAATGGCCGGAGATCAAAATTACGTCGGCTTTGGCCTTTGCGACCCCTGCCGCGATCGTCCCAATCCCTGACTCGGAGACCAGCTTCACGCAAACCTGAGCGCGTGGGTTGATCTGCTTAAGGTCATAAATGAGCTGAGCGAGATCTTCGATCGAGTAGATATCATGATGGGGCGGCGGTGAGATGAGCGTAACGCCCGGCGTGGAGAGGCGTAGCCCCGCAATTTCGCTGGTCACCTTGAATCCGGGAAGTTGTCCGCCCTCACCAGGCTTTGCCCCTTGCGCGATCTTTATCTCGATCTCAACGCAATTGTTCAGATACTCGGCTGTCACGCCAAATCGGCCCGAGGCGATCTGCTTAATGGCCGAATTCGCATTGTCGCCGTTGGGACGCGGGCGGGCGCGGTTTCCGTCCTCGCCGCCCTCTCCGCTGCACGAGGCCGCGCCGATACGGTTCATGGCGATCGCCAGCGTCTCGTGCGCTTCCTTTGAGAGCGCACCATGCGACATGCTGCCGCTGGAGAACCGCTTTCGGATGCCCGTGACCGACTCAACCTCATCGAGCGGGATTGAGTCGTTCCTGGGCTCAAAATCCAGCAGGTCGCGAAGGTTCACGGGACCCATCTCGCGAAGTCCCTGAATGTAGCGCCGGTACAGGCCATAGGAATCGCTTGCTACGGCGGACTGCAGAATGTGGATCAACTGGCCATCGAATGCATGGATCTCCTCTCCACGGCGGTATCGATAGAGACCACCGATCGACAGAGGAATTACATCCTCTGAGGCGTAGGCTTCGGTATGGAGAGCCAAAATATTACGCTTGATCCCCGACAACCCGATGCCTGAAATCCGCGAGGGCATCCCGGGGAAAATTTCCGCCACGAGCGAGCGGGAAAGCCCGACCGCCTCACAGTAGTAGCCTCCGCGGTAGCTGCTGAGCACCGAGATGCCGATCTTCGACATGATCTTCAGCAGCCCTTGATTGACGGCACCCTTGTACCGCTCAAGGCATTCCTTGAGGGTCGATCCGGGAAACAATCCGCGGGTATAGCGATCGCAAATCGCGGCCTCGGCAAGGTACGGATTGACCGTCGTCGATCCGACGCCGATCAACACGGCAAAATAATGAACGTCCATACACTCGGCCGAGCGAACGTTGAGAGAGCTATATGTGCGCAGGCCATGCCGGACGAGATGCGTATGCACACCGCCCGCGGCAAGGATCATCGGAATGGCGGCGCGCTCCGGGCCAATATTCTCGTCACTGAGGACGAGATGCGTCTTTCCGCCACGCACAGCATCTTCGGCTTCTTGTTGAATACGATTCAGTGCAGCCGTGAACGGTTTGTCGTCGCCGATCACACTAAACGTCGCATCGATGGTCGCGACCGAATCCGCCATTCGAGCAACCATGCCTTCGAATTCACTCGTCGACAGGACGGGTGATTCGAGCAGAAGGAGGTTGGCTTGCGATTGGTCCTCGTCGAAGACGTTGCCGAGATTGCCGAGCCGGGTCTTGAGGGTCATGACTCGTTGCTCGCGGAGCGAATCGATCGGCGGGTTCGTGACTTGGCTGAAGACCTGGCGGAAGTAATGATGCAGCCCGCGATGGCAATTCGACAAGACGGCGAGAGGTGTATCGTCGCCCATGGATCCCGTCGGCTCCTTGCCGTCTTCAACCATCGGTTGGAGAATGAGCTCCAAATCCTCAGACGAATAACCACTTGCTATAAGCCGGTGGCGCAAATCCGGTTCACCATTGAAAGGTCGGGCAGACGGTTCGATATGGATGAAGTCGTCCAGGGCGACGATCCCTTTAACCCATTCCTCATAGCGGTTGCTGGCGCACAAATGATCGACGAGTTCTTCGCTATGAAAAAATCGACCCTCCTCCAGATCCACACCGATCATTTGTCCCGGCCCCACACGGCCTTTCTCAACAATGTTGGTCTCGGGAAAGGGCACCATTCCCGCCTCCGAACCGACAATCAGAATTCCGTCGTCGGTGATGGTGTAGCGCAACGGCCGGAGACCGTTCCGGTCCATGCCCGCGACCACCCAGCGACCATCCGTGGCAGCGATCGCCGCAGGCCCGTCCCAAGGCTCCATTACACCGTTCGCGTATGAGTAGAGCGCCTGATGCGCGGGCGGCATGGCCGGACGCGGCCAGGAGTCGGGAATCATGAGAACCTTGGCCATTGGCGCGGTTCTCCCGGCCATCACCAGCGCCTCATAAACCGCATCCAGGGCCGCCGAGTCAGAGCTCCCCGGTTGGATAATTGGCTTGATCTCTTCCGAGTTTTCGCCAAACAACTCGGAGGCAAGCCGCATCTCGTGACTTTTCATCCAATTGACGTTGCCCCGCAGCGTATTGATCTCGCCGTTATGGGCGATGAGCCGGAAGGGTTGCGCCATGCGCCACGTTGGAAAGGTGTTCGTGGAGTAGCGCTGATGATAAATCGCAAAACTCGACGTGAAGCGGTGGTCCAGGAGATCCGGGTAAAAGTCGGTGAGCTGTTCAGCCAGAAACATCCCCTTGTAGATCAAGGATCGGCAGGACAGCGAGCAGAAATAGAAATCGGAGATCTGTTCCTGGAGCAGGCGGCGCTCGATACGGCGGCGGATGATAAACAGATCACGCTCGAATTGCGCATCATCGATATGTCGCCGGTTATCGATCATGATCTGCTCGATTTCGGGCCGTGTGGCATTGGCCTTTTCCCCAATGACCGAGGTGTCGATGGGAACCTGCCGCCAGCCGTAAATCTGGTATCCGAAGTTGAGGATTTCGGTTTCCACGACCTCGCGACAGCGTTCCTGCGCCGAGAAATCGGTTTTAGGCAGGAAAACCGTTCCGACCGCCAGCCTGCCTTCGCTGGGTTCGTGACCGGTCCGGGCGATGTGTTCTTTGAAGAAATCCTGTGGAATCTGCACATGGATACCGGCGCCATCGCCAGTCTTTCCGTCTGCATCGACCGCGCCACGGTGCCAGACGGCCTTCAGTGCATTGATTCCCGCTTCCACGACGGACCGACGCGGCTTGCCGTCGATCGCGGCAATCAAACCAACGCCACAAGCATCATGCTCATACGCGGGATCATACAGCCCCTGCTCGGCGAGACGGTCTGCCTGCTTAAGCCAGGACTCGACGAACTGAGTCCCAGACTCGTCGAAAACTCGGTGCTCGCCCATCAATCTTCCTCTCTCAGTCCTAACCCGCCAGCGCCAGCGCTGCCGCGGCAGGTTCGAGCTGCGCTCTCAGGTACCTCTCCATAGCGGCCGCCGCATCGCGCGCGTCACGGATTGCCCACACGACCAAAGAGGCGCCGCGGACGATATCTCCAGCCGCGAAGACACCATCCATACTGGTCATCATGGTCCTGAAATCAATCTGAACAGTGCCCCACTGGCTGACCGCCAATTCGGGTGCCTGGAAGATCCCTGGGACGTCCTCAGGGTCAAACCCCAAGGCGTTGATGGCGAGATCGGCTTCGACCACGTGGCTGGATTCCGAAATGGGCCGAGGGGTCTGACGGCCACTGGAGTCCGGTGAGCCCAGGCGCATGCGAATGGCGCGAACGCCTTCAAGCGTACGATCACCCAAGAATGCCTCCGGCGCCGTCAGCCAGACGAATTCAACTCCTTCCTCTTCAGCATGCGACACCTCCCGCATACTTCCGGGCATGTTCTCGCGGTCACGGCGATAAAGGCATTTGACGGATTTCGCCCCCTGCCGTACGGCAGTTCTGACACAATCCATTGCGGTATCACCGCCCCCGATCACCGCGACGTGCTTTCCGGCGGCGTTCAACAAACCCGAATCAAAATCGGGAACCGAATCGCCAAGACTTTGTCGATTTGATGCCGTCAGGTAGTCAAGCGCCTGCTTGATCTCGGGAAGACCGACTCCAGGCAACGTGATTTCCCGGAATTTGTAGACTCCGGTACAAATCAACACGGCGTCATGACGAGATCGCAGATCTTCGAGAGAGGCATCGCGTCCCACCTCGAATTCAAGGTGGAACTGGACGCCACCGTCCAAAAGAAGATTCGCCCGTCGTTCGACGACGTGCTTCTCCAGCTTGAAGCTTGGAATCCCGTAGACGAGCAACCCTCCGGCGCGGTCGTAGCGGTCATAGACATGGACCTGAAATCCGGCACGCCTCATTTGTTCGGCAGCGGCCAGTCCAGCGGGTCCTGCACCGATTATGCCGACAGATTGGTCGAGCTCAGTCTTAGGCACCGGCGGCTTTATCCAACCGTTGGCAAACGCCGTTTCCGTGATGTAGGTCTCTACCGATCCAATCGTCACTGTTCCGTGTCCGGCCTGCTCGATCACGCAATTGCCTTCGCAGAGACGGTCCTGCGGACAGATGCGGCCGCACACTTCGGGAAAATTGTTAGTCCTGGAGGACAATTCATAGGCCTCCTCCATCCGACCTTCGACCGTGAGTTTCAGCCAATCGGGAATATGATTGTGAACCGGGCAGTGAATTTGGCAGAACGGAATGCCACATTGTGAGCATCTCGATGCCTGTTGTGCCGCCAGATCGGGCTTGTATTCGTCGTAGATCTCATCGAAGTCGTGGACACGTTTCTCGGCAAGCCGTTTATCCGGCATGCGCCTGTCCACGTTCACGAAGTTCAGCATCTGCTCCGGCATGGAGCCACCCCTGTTGTTTAATAAGTTTGTGCTGATGTTCCCTCTCAGGGCATCCGCGTGCTGTTGAGGTAAATACCCGATAAACATCAGCAGGGCCAGAAAAACTGAAAACTATGGCACTAATACTGACATACACGAAATTCTTAAATTCATCATTCAAATTCAATGGTTTATAGAGTTGCCCCCCAATGTAATAATAGTACCGAATCGGAACAATATGCATTCTTGGGATGCTCCGTAGGTGATGATATAAGCAGTTGATCCTGCTGCGCCCATCAAGGGAACCATGCTCGGACCGCCGATTCAAAGGCATCAAGGACTGTCACAATTCCCATGACACTTCTGCACATCGCCATCCTCGCGTCGGTGCAGGGCCTGACAGAATTCCTCCCAATTTCTTCGTCAGGACATCTGGCACTCGTACCGCTACTCACGGGTTGGGCAGATCAAGGACTGACCCTCGATATCGCAGTCCACGCCGGCTCACTTGGTGCGGTTGTGTCTTATTTCTGGCGGGATTCCTGGTCGGCGGTTAAAGGTCTGTTCGGGCTGCTCGGCGGACGCTCGTCAGCGGATGCACGATTGGCGGCAAATCTAATTCTCGCCACCATTCCGATCATCATGGCCGGCGCCGCGGTGATTTATTTTGATCTGACGGGGTACTGGCGAAATGCCGAGATCATTGGCTGGAGCATGCTGGGGTTCGGTGTTCTGCTATTCATTGCGGATCGCATTGGCATGACAGTGCGCCGCGTCGAGCACATGCGGGCAGGCGCGGCAATCGTGATTGGTATTGCCCAGATCGCAGCGCTCATTCCGGGAACCAGCCGGTCCGGCATTACCATGATGGCAGCGAGATTTCTGGGTTATGAACGTGGTGAGTCAGCGCGATTCTCAATGCTGCTCTCGATTCCCACAATCCTCGCCGCAGCCAGCGTCAGCATTTACGGCATCGTCAGTTCGCAAGATGTGACTCTCGGAACCGACGCACTCATCGCGGCCGGTTGCACACTCATCGCCGCCTTGCTCGCCATCGCGCTCCTCATGGCCTGGCTGCGCCAGCAGAGCTTCACGCCGTTTGTGATTTATCGCGTAATCCTGGGCGGTGTTCTTCTCTACTGGGTTTATTTCTGAAGTACGATGGGGCCCGCAAACAAGGAATCTTATGGCGCGCAGCTATTCTGAATCGATCGTCGAAGCGGTCAGTGGCCTGACCACGGGACCCAGGCCGGTGCGTCACCAATTTGCCAAGAGCGCATGAATGAAGCCCATACAAATTCTTCCCGGGGTTGCCTTGCGCCAATGTTCGGATCGAGAAGGGACCTGCAGAGCGACAACACGAGGGAATAATGAGCAGCCAAAAGAAAAACATGAAACGTGTTACTGCCGTCGATATCGCGAAACGGAAAGGCGGCCAAAAAGTTGTGGCCCAGGTGGCTTACCACTCGAGCGTTACCAAGATCATCGATCGTCACTGCGACTGGATACTGGTGGGTGATTCCCTTGGCATGAACCTACTGGGCATGGACACCACCGTACCGGTGACGCTCGACGCCATGATTCAGCAGGGACAGGCGGTCATGCGGGCGACCGAGAATGCTTTGATCGTTGCGGATATGCCCTTTGGTTCTTATGAGGAAAGTCCACAACAGGCATTCCGGTGATGGGACACATCGGACTCACGCCCCAGGCGGTGAACGCCATGGGTGGATTCCGCGTGCAGGGTAAGGCGGAAGGCGCCGATGAGATCCTGATGGCGGATGTCAAAGCCGTC
>Ga0115002_10001879_pt1 | contig 28180 bp, 23 predicted proteins | sample ArcticOcean_MG_C_8_FD_89576 | JGI IMG/M metagenome (GOLD analysis project Ga0115002, IMG submission 89576) | Marine microbial communities from western Arctic Ocean - ArcticOcean_MG_CB11_86 | ecosystem: Environmental > Aquatic > Marine > Oceanic | place: Arctic Ocean: Canada Basin | collected... | reverse complement strand
GATCAAGACCATGAAACGCCAAGCCTACGGATTCCGAGACCTCGAATTCTTCAAACTCAAAATCCTCGCGATTCACACAGCCAAGTACGCTTTAGTCGGATGAACCAGAATTCAGTCCGTTCGAGTGAAAACTTCACAGGCTCACAGCGGACCCTACAAGTAAGAACCAACCATGACTCACATGCCCTTTCCTCCACAACAAATTTCGCGTCGCCGGGCGTTGCAGTCGCTGGGTGGCGGTTTCGGTTCTCTGGCGTTGGCCGACTTGCTTGCCCAAGACCAAACGGCCGGCGGGTTCGAGCCGCACATCGCGCCGAAGGCGAAGCAGGTGATCTTCCTGTTCATGAGCGGCGGGCCGTCGCATTTGGACATGTACGATCCAAAACCGATGATCGCCAAACACGCGGGCGAACGCCCCGACGGAGTCAAACTTCGCACCGAACGCGTTACCGGTGGCTTGTTGCCGGCCCCTTGGAAATTCCGCCCCGGCGGAAAATGCGGCACACAAGTCAGTGACTTGCTGCCCCACATTCGTGACTGCGTCGACGACATTTGCGTCATCCGATCGTTGCATGGCACGAATCCGAATCACGCCCCGGCGGCCAACAAACTGTTCTCCGGACGCATCGATCAAATTCATCCCAGCCTGGGGGCGTGGACGTCCTATGGGTTGGGTACCGAAAATAACGATCTCCCGGCATTCGTTTCGTTGGGCAAAGGCGGAGCCGCTTCGCGTTATGTTCGTAACGGTTACCTGCCGGGTGAGCATCAGGGGACGCCGATTGACATCAGTCAGACCGACCCGGAAAAAATGGTTCGTCATTTGCGCAACCCGAATCTCAGCACCGCAGCACAAGAACGGCAAGTCGACTTTCTCCAACAGTTAAATCGCAAGTACCAAGCCGACCGACTCGCCGATGCCGCGTTGGAAGCCCGCATTCGTTCGATGGAAACTGCGTTCCGCATGCAATTCGCTGCCGGCGAAGCGTTCGACCTGCAACAGGAAAGTAAGTCGGTTCGGGAGGAATACGGCGAGGGTTGGTTCTCGAACGGCTGTTTGCTGGCACGTCGGTTGGTCGAACGAGGCGTGCGTTACATTCACGTCGAACACAGCCGGTGGGATCATCACGAGCGGATCGACAAAGAGATCCCCAAGCTGGCCCGCGAAACCGATCGCCCGATTGCCGCCTTGTTGAAAGACCTCAAACGTCGCGGTCTGCTCGATGAAACGCTCGTGCTCTGGGGCGGAGAATTTGGACGCACGCCGGTTTCCGAAAACGGCAACGGACGCGACCATAACCATTACGGGTTCACCGTCTGGATGGCGGGCGGCGGCATCAAGGGCGGTATGACCTACGGAGCCACCGACGACTTCGGTTTCCGAGCCGTCGAAAATCGCGTCAACGTCCACGACTACCACGCCACAATTCTGCACCTGCTCGGCCTCGAACACGAACGCCTCACCTACCGCTACTCAGGCCGCGACTTCCGCTTAACCGACGTCGAAGGAGAAGTCGTCCACGACATCATCGCTTGAACGAGACACAGAACGCATCGTCGAGTGGCACGTCCCAGACCAACGGGATGGGCGTGGGCGAGCGATGTTGATGTGATGCCTAACGCTCTGCGACGTGGCCCCTGGATTCACCACGCCCTTCGTGCCTCAGGGACGTGCCACACGAGTCTTTCTTTTGCGACTTCTGTGCCTTTTTGCGGCTATCCCAACACATCCAGAACGGCTCGCACATCTTCTACCGGCACGTCATCGTATAACGCCACATGACCGATCTTCGTCGGCAGGACAAATCGCAACCGGCCCGCGATCGCTTTCTTGTCGAGCTTCATGCGGTCGAGGATGTCGTTGGTTGAAAGGTTGATCGACTCGGGAAGGGCTGTCGGAATCCCCAAGGTTGCGAACAGAGCGACCTGACGTTCGGTGACTGACGCATCGATCAGGCCGTGGCGTTCGGCGAGACGGCTGGCGTAGATCATGCCGATACCGACGGCTTCGCCGTGCATCAGTTCGCCATAACCGCTCAGTGTTTCAAACGCGTGGGCGAAGGTGTGGCCGTAGTTGAGCACGGCTCGCACGCCGGTTCGTTCGTATTCGTCTTGCTCGACGACGTCGGCTTTCAACTGACAACAACGAGCGACGACATGCCGCAACACGTCGGCATCCCGATTGTTGACGCCGTCTTGATGTGCTTGCAGATAGGTGAAGAACTCCTCATCCAAAATTACACCGTACTTGACGACCTCGGCCATCCCGCTGCGGTAATCTCGTTCGGGGAGGCTTTCGAGAGTGGCCGTATCGATGAAGACGCCGAGTGGTTGATGGAACGCGCCGATGAGGTTCTTGCCGCGCGGGTGGTTGATGCCCACCTTCCCGCCGACGGAACTGTCGACCTGTGCCAGCAATGTCGTCGGCACTTGCACGAACGGAATGCCGCGCGCGTAACTGGCCGCCACAAAACCGGAAATGTCACCGACCACGCCACCCCCAACGGCGATCACAATTGTCCGGCGATCCGCCTGCATGGCGACGAGACGGTCGTACAACTCGCTAACAACCTGCTGACATTTCGATTGCTCGCCCGCTTTCAGGACGGCCGTCTCGACGGTCCAACCGACTTGCGTCAGGCTGTCGGCCACCGGCGCGGCATAGCGATCGGACACGTTGGCATCTGAAATGATCAACGCGGTGCGCGACGGTGTGTCGGTCGTTTTCGTTGCCCAGGTCTCGATGCTCTTTGCGACAGACGACAGCTCGCCGCTGACGATGGCGATATCGTAGCTACGCGGCCCAAGGTCGACCGGCACGGTTAACGAGTCACTCGATGAGGTCACGGGAATGGTCCTTACGGCGTAAGCGATTGCGAATCTCTAGCATCGGCGTTTGCCAGGCAAGTGTCCAGCCGGGGGCGAATTTGCGGCCCGAAATGGTCGCCCGATGTCACGTTGTGCCTGTAACTAATGTGGACAACAGGTGTTACGATTCCTGTTAAGCCTATCCAAGGACGGTGCCAGAACGGGTTGGTGAACTTTGATGTTGTCACATTTTCGCTTGACTGCGATAATTCCCACGCTCGCTAACGGCTCGACGTTTCTTTGATGAACGGCCGCGTCGTTCTCTTGCGTCACCCCAGACGACGAGAGTTCGCGAACATTTCCAAACCCCTGCCAAATCGGTTGTGGCCATGGATGGTCGTCCCCCCACCTCGTTGTTCGACAAGTCGTCGAAACGCCGGGGTGTGTCTGTCTGCGCGTCGTTGAGATTGCAGTAAGAAAGAACCCGCATGACGTGAGGGCCGGCCGATGCATCAATAATCTCAGTGATGGAAGGAACAGTTCCATGGGTGCAGGTCTTGAAATTCTCGATCGGATCTCTCGTAGCCAACGCCCCAATTCCTATCGGCAAGAGCATTGGCAGGGATCGTTCTCCGAATACCTCGATCTCGTTCGGAAAACTCCGGCGGTGACGAGAACGGCTTATCAACGGCTGCACGACATGGTGATATCGTATGGCACGTATCCCGTTGAGGGAAGCAAGGAAGGACTGATTCGCTATCGGTTCTTCGACGACCCGAGAACGACGGCCATGAGGCCATCTTCGGGTTGTCTCGGCCGCTGATGGAACTCGTCAACGTCTTCAAGAGTGCCGCCTTGAAGTACGGCACGGAACGCCGTGTCATTCTTCTGCACGGCCCGGTGGGTAGCTCGAAAAGCACCATCGCCCGGCTGCTCAAACGTGGGTTGGAACGTTACAGCCGCACCGAGGAAGGGACGCTTTATTCTTACGGCTGGAAGCAGGAAGACGGAACGGTGCATTGGTGTCCGATGCACGAAGAGCCATTGCATCTCGTGCCGAATGCCGACCGCGGCGACGTGATCGGGGCGCTGAACGCTGATCACGAACGTGACATTGACGAACACCATTGGGTCGACGTCGAAGGCGACCTCTGTCCGCTCTGCCGGTTCATGTATCAGGAACGTCTCGCCAAAACCGACGGCGATTGAACGAAGGTCATCGACGATGTTGTCGTGCGACGTGTCGTTTTTTCAGAACAGGACCGTCTCGGCATCGGAACGTTCCAACCCAAGGACGAAAAGAATCAGGATTCAACTGAACTGACAGGCGACATCAACTACCGCAAGATCGCCGAACTGGGCAGTGAGAGCGATCCGCGAGCGTTTAACTTCGACGGAGAATTAAACATCGCCAACCGGGGCATGATCGAGTTCATCGAAGTTCTCAAGCTCGACGTGGCCTTCTTGTACGACCTGCTGGGGGCTTCGCAGGAGCACAAGATCAAACCCAAGAAGTTCGCACAGACCGATATCGACACGGTGATCATCGGGCATACGAACGAGCCGGAATATCGCAAGCTGCAATCGAACGAGTTCATGGAAGCGTTGCGCGACCGAACCATCAAGATCGACATTCCCTACGTCACGAAGCTTTCCGAAGAACGCAAAATCTACGAGAAAGATTACAACTCCAAACGGGTCCGCAACAAGCATATCGCCCCGCATACGCTGGAAGTGGCCGCCATGTGGGCCTTGCTGACGCGACTGGAGCAGCCGAAGAACGCCGGGCTGACGCTGATGCAGAAGCTCAAATTGTACAACGGCAAAACGTTGCCGGGGTTCACGTCCGACAACGTTGTGCAGTTACGCAAGGAAGCCCGCAGCGAAGGCATGCTGGGCATCTCACCACGTTACGTGCAAGACAAAATTTCCAACGCGCTAGTCAACAACGCCGAGGCGACCAGTTTGAACCCGTTCATGGTGCTGAAAGAACTCGAAGGAGGGTTGAAGCACCATGCACTGGTCCAACAGGAAGACGTTCGCGAGCACTACCGGGAACTGATTTCGGCAGTCAAGGAAAAATACACCGACATCGTCAAGAACGAAGTGCAGCGGGCGATTGCTGCCGATGAAGATGCTCTGACTCGCTTGTGCGGAAACTACATCGATAACGTCAAGGCGTATACGCAAAGGGAGAAGGTCAAGAACAAGTTCACCGGCGAAGACGAAGAACCGGATGAACGCCTGATGCGGTCGATCGAAGAGCGAATCGACATTGCCGAAAGTCGGCAAGACGACTTCCGCCGTGAGATTATGAATTACATCGGCGCGCTCTCGCTCGATGGCAAGAAGTTCGACTACCGCACCAACGAACGACTGCAAAAAGCACTCGAGATGAAACTCTTCGAGGACCAGAAAGACACCATTAAACTGACCAGCCTGGTCTCGAACGTTGTCGATGCCGACACGCAGGAGAAAATCGACATCGTCAAAGGTCGGCTGATTCGCGACTACGGCTACAACGACGAATCCGCCACCGACGTGTTGCAATACGTCGCCAGCATCTTCGCTCGCGGTGATGCGAAGAGTGAGTGACTTTGTTGTGAATTGTTTTTTACCGCAGAGGACACAGAGAACGCAGAGGAAAAACAAAAAAGTCAGTGTGACCGACGCACGTCTTGTGGCAGCGCAGATATGTGAATCGTTGCTTCCAGATTTTTTATCCGTGTCAATCCGTGGTTCATCCTTTTTCTCCTTTTTGGCCTTGGAGATTTCGACCGTCTGATCTCCCCCATATCGAGAGGCTCGACCGATGTCCGGCCAAATCGAACGCGACCTGAATCGCTTCAAGAATATTGTGCGGGGGAAGGTGCGCAAAAACCTGCGGAAGTACGTCAACCACGGTGAAATGCTGGGCCGCAAAGGGCGGGAAGTGGTCAGCATTCCCGTGCCGAATGTTGAAATCCCGCACTTCCGACACGGCAAAAAAGGTTCCGGCGGGGTCGGACAAGGCGAGGGCGAAATCGGTCAGCCGATCGGTAAAGGCGGCGACGAGGGTAATGGTCAAGGCCAGGCCGGTGACCAGCCCGGGCAGCACATCCGCGAAGTCGAACTCACCCTCGATGAACTCGCCGACATGCTGGGCAACGAACTCGAACTGCCTCGCATCGAGCCGAAAGGGTCCGATGCCATCAAGAGTAAGAAAGATCGCTACACCACGATTCGCCAGACCGGTCCCAACTCGCTGCGACATTTCAAACGAACTTACAAGCAGACGCTGAGGCGCCAGGTTGCCCTGAACGATTACGACCCCGGAAACCCCGTCGTCGTGCCGACGCGGGATGATGAACGTTACCGTTCCTGGAAAAGCGTTCCCGATCCGCAAGCCAACGCGGCCATCATCTACATGATGGACGTCTTCGGCTCGATGACCGACGACCAAAAGGAAATCGTCCGCACCGAATCCTTCTGGATCGATACCTGGCTGAAGAAACAATACGACGGCGTCGAGCGGCGCTACATCGTTCACGACGCCGTCGCGCATGAAGTAGACGAAGACACCTTCTACCGCACACGCGAAAGCGGCGGCACGCGAATCTCCTCAGCTTACGAAGCCGCACGCCGCGTGATCGCACGCGACTTCCCGCCCGATGATTGGAACATCTACTGCTTCCAATTCTCCGATGACGACAACTGGGGCGAAGACAATTCCGACTGCCTCGGCGTGCTCACCGAACACCTGTTGCCGATTTCAAATCTCTACTGCTACGGCCAAGTCGACAGCCCCTACGGCTCGGGCGACTTCATCCGCGAACTCCGCAAGATCAACGACGACTGGGAGAGTCTGATTCTCTCAGAGATCGCCAGCAAGGACGCGATTTACGATTCCATCAAACAATTTCTCGGAACAGGGAGATGAACAAAGTGGGTAGTGGGTAGTGGGTAGGGGATAGCCCCTCTGCCACGACTTCCAGTTGCTACCCACTAATTTCACCATGCCTATCTCAACCCAACGACCACTCCCCATCGAACTTCGCGAGCTGCAGCTCGAGATCGAGGAGATTACGCGCGATTATGGGTTGGATTTCTTTGAGACGATTTTTGAAGTCGTCGACTACGAAGAAATGAGCATGCTGGCGGCGTTCGGCGGATTTCCGATTCGTTACCCGCATTGGCGGTTCGGGGCCTCGTATGATGAGTTAATGAAAGGCTACTCGTACGGTTTGCAGAAGATTTACGAGATGGTCATCAACACCGATCCCTGCTACGCCTACCTGCTCGGTGCGAATGAACTAACCGACCAGAAACTGGTCATCGCGCACGTTTACGGGCATTGCGATTTCTTCAAGAACAACGCCTGGTTCTCGAAAACCAATCGCCGCATGCTCGACCAGATGGCCAACCATGCCGCGCGGATTAACCGTTACATCGATCGCCACGGGCAGGAAACGGTCGAGGAATTCATCGACGCCTGTTTGTCACTCGAAGACCTCCTCGACCCGCACCTGCCGCACGTTCAACGGGAGGATGCGGTTGACGCTGGAAACGCGGAGGCAGAGAAGACGGAATCCGACGAGGCACCCGGTCGGTTCGCGTCGAAGGATTACATGGATGCGTTCATCAACCCGCCCGAGGTGCTCGAACGCCAAGCAGATGAACGAGCCGAGAAGGCCGAGGAACTCGAACAGGCACGCTCTTTCCCGAACGAGACGCGACGTGCTGCTGTTCCTGCTACAGCATGCCTCCTTGAAACCCTGGCAGCATGACGTGCTTTCGATCATTCGCGTTGAAGCCTATTATTTCGCGCCGCAGGGGCAAACGAAAATCATGAACGAAGGCTGGGCCAGTTATTGGCACAACACTATCATGACCCACGACATGCTCGACCCTAGCGAATTCATCTGCTACGCCGACCACCACAGCGGCACGATGGCCATGAGTCCGCAACGGCTCAACCCTTACAAACTGGGTATCGAACTGTTCCGCGATATCGAAGAACGTTGGGACAAAGGCCAGTTCGGCCCCGAGTGGGAACAATGCGACGACATCCACAAACGCGAAACGTGGGATCGCAATCTGGGGCTGGGACGCGAAAAGATCTTCGAGGTTCGTCGCATCCACAACGACGTGACGTTCATCGATACGTTTCTAACTCCCGAATTCTGTGCGAAGTACAAACTGTTCTCCTTCGCCTACGATGACGCCACCGACTACTACGAAATCGCCTCGCGTCATATCGAGGAAATCAAACAGCAACTGTTGCACAACCTGACCAACCACGGCCGGCCGTTCATCGATGTTGTCGACGGTAATTACAAAAACCGGGGCGAACTCTACCTGCAACATCGCTACGCGGGCGTCGAGCTGAAACTCGACTACGCCCAGGATTGCCTGGCCAACCTGCAACGCATCTGGTCACGACCCGTGCATATTGAAACCGTCGTCGACGACGCACCCACCGTGCTGTCTTACGACGGCGAGACCCACGAAACCCAGTCCAAATAAACAGGGCTAAAATAAACACGACAAAGGTGAAAGGAGGCGAGCCATGACACTACCCGACCGACTCGCCGCCGAACTGTCAAACCTCGTCGGCCACGCCGGTCCACCGGCGCATACCGTCTCGCTGGTCGACCCGTCGAAGCTGGAGTTGGCCGTCGACTTCACCCTCATCGACAAAATCAGTTGCGCCTTTGAAGAATTGCGACTGGACGTCCCCACACTGGTCAGTTGCGACATCGAGCGGCTCAAGCAATGGGCGCAATCGCTCTCATCCCGCGTGACGTACCTGCTGGAAAACCTCGGCCCGATCGAAATCGACACGCAAGCCGGCCAAGTGCTCATCCGCTCGACTCCCCCCGACCAACAACCCGACGGCACCACGTACTACGAAATCCTACTCGAATCCCAAACCTCGGGCCGCTTCACCCTCCGCCGTTTCGAAGCCATTAAAGGCACGGCGGGCCGCACCCCGGTTGATATCCAGACGACGCACGAGATGCTGCGGAAACTCGTGGGGGATCTGGTGGAGACGATTCCTGCGGCGTGAGTCGGAAATGATCGCTGACATCCCCTCACATCGTATCCCGCTGCCCCCAAGGAATCGGCATCGTCCGTTTCACCTGTTCGGCGTGGCGCACGTCGATGGGGCGTTTTTGGTACCACTCGACGAAGATGCCCAACTGTTTGACGGCCTCGTTGTAGACCTTTTCGCCTTTTTCTTTGGTGGCGATTTCCGCGTCGCCCAGCACGCCGGTTTCTGAGTAGCTGCTGGTCCACGACGTCAGCGCGGCGGGGCCGTGGCCGAAGAGGTCGACGTACATGAACGGGCTTTTTTCGTCGTTGACTTTGACGGTTCCCGATTTGATTTTGTCTTTGCGGACACCGTCTTCGTCGAGGTGCAAATACAGCGACGTCTCTAGTTCGCCCGCGTGCGAGCAGCCGCCGGGGAATTCGCTTTCCCGCCAGGTTGACACGAAATTGGGGTCGACTTTCAACAGGCCCCACCAGGGGATGAGCACGCATTCGCCGTCGGTTTCGAGGTTGTGTCGCCGCGCAGCGAGGTCCAGGTTGGGCATGTTCGACCCATGTCCGTTGAGCAGAATGACCTTCTTGAACCCGTGGTAAGCCAGCGATTTCGTGACGTCGAGCACGTGCCGGATGAACGTTTCGTAGTGCGTGTTAATGGTGCCGGGGAAGTCCATCACGTGGCCCGTGTACCCGTACTGAATGGTGGGCAGCACGAGAATCTTGTCGGCGTTCGCCCTGCCGGTCCCGTGTGCGATTCCGCCGGGGCAGACGAGATCAACGTCCAACGGCAAATGCGGCCCATGCTGCTCGACCGCACCACAAGGGATGATACAGACCTTGTCCATCTCGACGGCGTCGTTGATCTCAGGCCAAGTCAGTTTCTCGTAACGGTGTTCGGTTGCGGCGCGGGATGTCATGGGCGCAGGTTCCTTTGAATGTCAGGCTTCCCCGTCTCAGCGAGTGCCATGAGGCAGTCGGGGACGAATCATCAGGTTTCCACTGTCTTGCAGCATCCCGTCGATTGCTCGAAGATGCAAGCATGCCTACCGAAACGGAAATCAGACACGTCCTCATCGGCACCGCCGGCCACATCGATCACGGCAAGACCCGCCTCGTGGCGCGGCTGACCGGGATGGATACCGACCGGCTGCCCGAAGAGAAAGCGCGCGGAATTTCGATCGACCTGGGGTTTGCCCATTGGGAAGCGGGTCCGTTCCGGTTTGGCGTGGTCGACATGCCGGGGCATGAACGGTTCGTCAAGAACATGGTCGCCGGTGCGACGGGGGTGAACTTGGCGTTGCTGGTCGTCGCGGCTGATGACAGCGTGATGCCGCAAACCCGCGAGCATCTGGAAATCATGGACTTACTCGGCGTGCAGACGGGCGTGATCGCCATCACGAAGACCGACCTGGTCGACGCGGAATTCGTCGAACTGGTGCAGGCGGAAATTGAAGAGACCATTGCCGGGACGTTTCTGGAAGGCTGCCCGATTGTTCCCGTCTCCTCGGAAACCGGTGAGGGAATCGAAGAACTTCGCGATACGCTGGCGCGAGTCGCAGGCGAAGTCGAGTGGGCTGACCCGGCCAGTTACTTCCGGCTGCCGATCGATCGCGTTTTTACTCTCACCGGGCATGGCACGATTGTGACCGGGTCGGTTCTGTCGGGCGAAGTGCATGCGGGCGACATGCTGATGTTGATGCCCGATGAAAAGGAAATCCGCGTTCGCAGCGTGGAGACACATCATTCGCAGGCCGAGGAAAGCGGAGCGAGACGACGGACCGCCATCAACGTGGCCGGAATGAAAGTCGACGAAATCGCCCGCGGACGTGAACTGGTCTCACAAGGGTATTTGAAACCGACCCGCCGCATCGTGGTCGACCTCCGCTCGCTGTCCGGCTCACCGGTGGCGTTGAAAGACCGACTGGAATTGAACCTGCACATCGGGACGGCGGAAACGTCGGCACGAGTCATTCTGAAAGGACACCCTCTCAAACAGGGCGAGCGGGCGTTTGCCGAGTTGCGATTGAAGGAACCGATTGTTGCCTCTTACGGACAGCGATTTATTCTCCGGCGGATTTCACCGGCACTGACGGTGGCCGGTGGAACAATTCTCGACCCGGCCGTTCCCCCGTTGAAGCGGATCAAGGACTTGCAAGGTTACGGGAAAGCATTGGCCACGGAGTCGGCGGCCGAGCGGGTCTCGTTTCTGCTTTCCCAGCAGGATGTCGTTTCCGATTCGCCGACTGAAGCGGTCTGGCGTGTCGGTGTGCGGCCCGACGATTACACCGGTTTGATCGCGGAACTGCGTGCTCAGGATCAGATCGTTGAGATTCCCAGCGGCGACCGCCAGTTGCTTGTGCAGCGTGACCGCTTCGACGCGGTTACCCGCTCGGTGATGCGGACGATTCGCGAGCAATTGGAAAAACATCAACCGCGCCGTGCGTTGCCACGAAACACGTTGCTGACCGCCTGTCGCGAGATCACCCGCAGCGATTTGATTGAAGCAGTTTTCGCTCGTCTGGTGAAAACGAAGGAATTGGTTAAAGTCGGCGAGAACTTCGGCCCGGCGGATGCCCAGGTGCAGTTGTCGAAGAACCAGCGAGCCGCGCGGGACAAGATTCTCGCCGAAACGGCTGCCGGCGGGGTCATGCCCCCCGACGTGAAAGCCCTGGTGACAAGCACGGGGATGAAGCCGACGCAGGTCGAACCGCTGTTGACGGTCTGCGTCGAGGACGGCCTGCTGGTGCGTGTCTCAGACCTGATGTATTACACGCCGGAAGCGTTGGAGCAAGCGCGAACCGTCTGTCGCGATCTGCTCTCTGAAAAGGGGGAAGCCCCCATGTCGGAACTTCGCGAGACGTGGGGTGTGAGTCGCAAATACGCGATCCCGTTGTGCGAGTACTTCGATTCGATCGGCATCACCGTCCGCCAAGGCGATGTACGAGTGGCGGGGCCGGAGATTGAGACAGCGATTACTTGACGTGATCAATCAATGGTCAATTGCCAGAAAGAAGGTGCGCCAAGACTATTTCACTGATAACCTACGCCGTTCCCTATGAGGTTCTGCCCAACGCTCCATGAACACGCCCATGTCGTTGATTCGATCGATGACATTCTCAGTGAGGTCGTCGACTCGGTTCTCGACTTTTTCGTGAGCGAGTTGAGAATAACGGCATTGATGCGGGCGCAGGGTCCGTCCGGAATCAATATTGTGCTGCCGGCCGGGTGCCAACTGATCGGCTGCCTGCGGCGACATGACGCCATTGTGATCCGCACGCGCCTCGAAAAAGAGTGGCAAGTTGGCTCGGCAGGACTGCAAAAACTCGCGCACATAATTTGCGAGTGTTACGCTTTGCCCCACAGTCGAAGCCTTTCGATTTCAAAAGGCGAATGTGAAGACATGGCCCTGAAATGCGTGGAGTTTCTTGCCAACTTGGAACGACAGTGCGATCACCTCGCGTCAGATGATCAGCGATTGCTCATCCTAGAACGCACGGTGGAAGATCCGCTGGAAACGGGCGACTCGTTGATATAGGCACATCGACTCGATGTGCCCGGTGGCACAACGTGTTTTACTACAGAAGGTTATGGCTCGTGCTCTCTGTTGGGGTCGGATGCGAACTCCCCTTGACTGCTTGGCCAGTTCCGGCCTATTCTCCCGCGACTCACTTCTCTCCAATTTCCACCCCCTGTGACAATTCCGAGCGTTCGAGTGGCTCGTCGGGCGAGTATGCGTGGTTTGCATGCTGTCTCGACCGGTGCGATTTCGCACGCAATGAAACGTACGTCCGCAGCACGAAGGGACTCGTGTGACCATGAATATGCCAAAATTGTCAGCGAAACTATCGACCGCGATTGTCGTGATGTTCGCCCTGGGATGCCAATCGACCCAGATGCCCTCGATGGCATCGATCAATTGGGATCCGTTCGGCCTGGTCGAGAAGGTCAGCATGCGGTCGCAGACGCCGGATGAGGAAGACGAAGAGGACGAATTCGACCTCTCTGTCGGCACTCAAGTCAAGACGCCGATGCTCGGCGAGTACACAACCATCGCCGGCTTGAACGTTGTCACGCTGGAAGGTGTGGGGTTGATTGTCGGGTTGAACGGCACGGGCGGGAATCCTCCGCCGTCGATGTATCGTACGGCGTTGCTCGAACAAATGCGCAAACGGAACGTGACGAATCCTAACCAGATTCTCGCTTCCCCCAACACGGCTTTGGTGGCGGTGCGGGCCTACATGCCGCCGCTGATCAAAAAGTTTGACCATTTCGACATCGAAGTTCGCCTGCCGGGTAACGGCGACTCGACAAGCCTCAACGGTGGATTCTTGCTGGAAACTTTCCTTTCCGAGCAGGCGATCGTTCCGGGACGTGGCATTTTGAAAGGTCACGTATTCGCCAAGGCCCGTGGACCGATTCTCATTTCGACGGGTGAAGGTGATGAGAAAGACAAAGCTGGCGTGTTGCGTCGCGGACGGATTCTCGGCGGCGGCATTTCGCTGAAAGATCGCGACATGGCGTTGTATCTGCGCAACGATGTGCGCAGCGTGCGGATGGCGAAGAAGATCGAAGCCCGCATCGGTCAGCGATTCTATTCACACAACCGAGCCGGCATTCGTGAACCGTTGGCCAAAGCGAAGACCGACCAGAAGGTGGAAGTGAAGATTCACCCGATCTACGTGGACAACTTCCCCCGCTACCTGCAGGTACTGCGTCATATCGCGTTTCGCGAGAAACCGGTTGCCCGTCGGGTGCGAATTCAGATGCTCAAAGACCGGTTAATGGACCCGACAACCTCCGAAGACGCGGCGCTAGAACTCGAGGCGATCGGGATGGAGGCGATTTCAACGTTGAAAGCGGGGCTGAAAAGTCCGATTTTGGAATCGCGTTTCCATGCGGCCGTGGCGTTGGCTTACATGGGTGAGCCGGACGGTGTGGAAACACTCGCCGAAGCCGCTCGCGACGAACCGGCGTTTCGTGTGTTCGCATTGGCCGCGATGTCGACAGTCGACGACCCAAGAACTTACGAGTTGTTACGCGAGTTGATGAACGAGACGAGTGCGGAACTTCGCTACGGAGCCTTCCGGGCCTTAACCACGTTGCCCTTGCACGACCCTGATGTGCGTGGCGAAGAGTTGGGCGATGGCGTTAAGCTGCATGTGATTAAAACGACCGCCAACCCGATGGTACACATCACCCACAAAGCCAAGTCAGAGATTCTGTTGCAAGGCCCTGGCCAGGAATTGAGGATACCCATCGCGATTCGAGCGGGCAAAGACATTTTGGTCACCGCTAAGTCCGGTAGCAGCATGATCACCATTAGACGAACCCGTGTTGGCGAGACGAGTCGTGAAAAGGAAGTGTCAACTCGATTGTCTGACGTCATTCGTACCGTGGCCGAATTCGGTGCCAGTTACCCTGACATCGCTCAGTTACTCGTTCAGGCAGAGCGACAGAATAATCTCGTCGGCCGTCTGGAGATCGATTCGCTGCCGCGTTCCGGTCGAATGTACTCTCGACCGAAAAACGAAGAATTCAGCATCGCCTCGAAGAAAACGGCCCGCGTCGGCAAGCGGTCGCTGGCTCCGAACTTATTCGCCGTTCCCAATGGTGGCAAGACCAAGGCCGCGAAAGCAGCCAAGTCCGACGACGACGATGACAGCGGAACCGCAAGTATTGCCAACGTGAGCAGTTCGAAATCGGATTCTGATGTGGATTCTGATGTGGATTCGGATGCGGATTCTGACTTGGATCCCAAATCGGACATGGAGAATGTGTTCTACGATTCGGGCGAGAAATGGTGGGATCTCGGACGCTTCTTCCGCGGCCCCGACCGAGGACGAATTCTCGACTAAGCCCGAGGAACGCACGCCACCATCGACGACCCAACACTGACCACCCACTAGCCACCAACCACCGACTCAACTCCGATGCTGAAATCACTGGACTTGTTCGGCTTCAAGAGCTTCGCCGATCGAACCCGGTTCGATTTTGATCCCGGCGTGACGGGGGTGGTCGGCCCGAACGGCAGTGGGAAGAGCAATGTTGTCGACGCGATCAAGTGGATCCTCGGTGTGCAAAGCGCCAAAAGCTTGCGCGGCAAGTCGATGGCCGACGTTATCTTCAACGGCTCGTCGAGTCGTAAGCCCAGCAGCCTCGCCGAAGCCACGCTCACCTTCGACAATGCGTCGGGGTTCCTGCCGCTGGAATCGCAGGAGGTCCAGGTCGGCCGGCGACTTTATCGTAGCGGCGACTCGGAATACCTGATCAACGGCGAAGCGGTGCGGCTGAAGGATGTCATCAAACTATTCATGGGGACCGGTGCAGGGTCTGCGGCCTACTGCATCATCGAGCAGGGACGCGTCGACCAAATTCTGCAAGCCAACGCGACGAACCGTCGCAAGGTGTTTGAAGAGGCGGCCGGCATCAGTCGCTTCAAGGCTGACAAAGATGAAGCCGAACGAAAGTTAGCGCGCGTCGAACAAAACTTGCTACGGTTGACCGACATCGTTGATGAAGTGGAATCGCAGTTAAGCTCGTTGCGAGGTCAAGCCGCCAAGGCCACCAAATACCGTGATGTGACCGAGAGGTTGCGAACCGCCTGGCTGGGATTGGCGGCTGACGACTATCGCTTTTTGTCTTCCGGGCTGGAAGACATCGAGCAAACAGCCACATCGCAAGACGCGCAGATTGAACAGATCAACGAGGACCATCGGGGAATCGAACATCGTTTGGCAGCGTTGGATGTCGAAGTGTCCCGCGTTGACGATCATCTGCGCGAGGTCGACAGACAAGCGGCCGACAACCGCGAAGCCATTGCCGGACACGATTCGACGATTCACCATCAGCAGGACCGCATCCACGATTCGGCGAACGAACTTGTGCGCTTGCGACGCCAGCGGACGACGCTTTCGGCTCGGGCACGCGAAGGGCTTGCCGAGCACGATCGGCTGCAGAAACAGTTGCAACAGCAGGAATCTGAGTTTCGCGAACTGACAAGCGGCCTCACCGAGCGTGACTCGGCCGCTGAGAAATTGGTCGGTACTCTCGCCGAACAACGGCAAGCGATCGAAACGCGACGTGCCGACATGCTGGAACAGGTTCGCGAAGCCACCGAGCTGGCCAGTCGGGTCTCGGGGCTGGAATCGCAACGAGAGGCCGCCCAGGCCACTGTTCGCCAGACAACCGAAAAACGCACGCAACTCGAATCGCGAATCGCCACGGCACGGTCGGACTGGGAACGTCGCAAGCAAGACGTTCAGGAAGCGACAACGCGGTTGGAGATGGTCGAAAAAGAAGTGAGCGAAACGCGAGGGCGACGCAAAGACTACGTCGACCAACTTGATGAGTCGCAGAGATTGCTGGCCGAGCAACGTGAGGAACGGAGTGCATGGTTGGCGCGCAAAGCGGTGCTGGAAGATTTGGAGAGTCGCCAGGAAGGACTCGGCATCGGTGTTCGCGAGATTCTAAGCCGCGCCAAGACGTCGGACTACCCTCCGTGGAATCGCGTCTTCGGTGGCGTGGCCGACCTGTTCGATGTCGACCTCGAACATGCGGCCCTTGTTGAAGTCGCGTTGGGCAACCGGGCGCAGTTGATCGTCGTGGAAGAACTCGATTCGCTCGTTGACTATTTGCAAAGCGGAACATCGAGGATTTCCGGGCGCGTCGGATTCGTCGTGTACTCGATCGACCGTGCCGTTTCGGACTCTGCGACACAAAATGATGGTAACGACGGGTCGGCCGGTGAAGATTCGTCGCAGAACATGGCCGACGGTCGCTCGTTCGAGCAGTTCGTCATCGATCCAAACTCACTTCCCGACCTGACGAACCACACAGGAGTGCAGCAACGAGCCGATTTTCTGGTGCGTTCGCCCGAGTCGATCCCTCGGTTGGCAGAGCAATTGCTCTGTGACACGTGGATTGTCGATTCGCTTCCCACCGCGTTGTCGCTCTCGGCCTCGGAAGGGCGCGGTTGCCGTTTTGTGACGTTGCAAGGTGAACTTCTCGAAGCCGACGGTACGCTGTTCGCCGGAACGGTTCGTAGTGAGACGGCTCTTGTTTCACGAAAAAGCGAGTTGCGTCGCTTGAAGACGGATCTCGGGCGGCTGGAACGGCGGATTGTCGAGGAAGAACGCCGCTGCTCCAATGTGAGTGAGTCGTTGGACGGACTCGATCAAGAACTGCAAGCCGCCGAAAGCGAACAACAGCAAGCTGCGGCGCGGGTGTCGGAACGAAAATCGACCTTGGCCGGTGCAGAGCAGGATCTCGAACGTGCGCGCGCTGATCGTGAAACGCTTGATGGTGAACTTGTCACACTCACCGCGCAGTGCGACGACTTGGAAGCATCGATCACCGATTTGCAAATGGAACGGGCAGGGATCGAGGAACGCCTTGAAGAGTTTCGTGCGTCTTTGGAATCGAACGAACGTGAAACGGCCCGTTTGGAGCACCGTGTTGAAACATTGCGACAGAAGGTGGCCGCAGAACGCCTGGATTCTGTGAAATCGGAAGAACGCCTGGACGCGTTGCGAAACACGTTTACCCGAGTCGAAGGCGACTTGGAGACCCGCTTGCAACAGCGAGAGGAGGCCGAACGTCGCTGTGAAATCGAGTTGTCGCGTCGACAGAAGCTCTCTTTACAGATTTTGAACGCCCGCGCCGCAGTGGCGGAACTGTTCTTGATTGGCGAAACGTTCGAGAGAAAAACGCAGCTGCTTTCAGCCGAGCGTTTGCTTGTTCGAGAACAACGCTCTGAATTGGTGGCCCAAGAAACGGCGTTGCGGACTCGTCGGCGTGAACTGAAGGAATCGCAACATCACTACGAAATCGATGTCCGCGACCGAAAACAACGCGTCGAGGCACTCGAAAAGCGAATCGAGGAGGAGTTCCAACTTGTTCTGGCGGATGTTGTCGCATCGGGAGTTTCGGCTTTCGAGGCGTATTTGAGTGAGCAGGCCACTCCGTCCGAGAGTGACACGACAGGTAATCAAGTCGATGTCGTGGCGTCTGATGCTGAATCCGAATCCGAATCCGAGTTTGCTAACACAGCGGACGAACTGCCGAGCGTTCGCTTTGAAGATGTCCGCGACGAACTTGAAGAACGAGTGAATCGTCTGCGTCGCAAGGTGAAATCGATGGGGAACGTTGGAGCCGACAGTCTTCGCAACCTGGACGAGCTGGAAGGTCGTTTTTCAAATCTGAATACCCATCTGGAAGATCTTGTCCACGCCAAGAGCGAACTGGAAGAGATTGTTCGCCGTATCAACGTGGAATGTCGGCGGAAGTTTGCCGAGTCGTTCGAGTCGATTCGCGGACATTTCCAGGAGTTGTTCCGCAAACTGTTCGGTGGCGGCGAGGGCGACATTATCCTGGAAGACCCGGAAGACGTTCTGGAATGCGGCATCGACATCGTCGCCCGCCCACCGGGTAAAGACTTAAGAAGTATCTCGCTGCTTAGCGGCGGGGAGAAAACGATGACGGCCGTTGCGATGCTGTTGGCCATGTTCCGCAGCAGCCCGAGTCCGTTTTGTATTCTGGATGAAGTCGATGCCGCGCTCGATGAGGCGAACATCGAGCGATTTCTTTCGGTTGTTAAGGATTTCCGTGAAACGACGCAGTTCATCATGATCACGCACCGCAAGCCGTCGATGACGGTGACCGACATGCTCTACGGCGTGACGATGGAACAATCCGGCGTGTCGAAACGGATGACCGTGCGGTTTGATGACATCGACGAGAACGGCAACTTCACCACCGATGGCGACGCTCTGGGCGAAGCCGCGTAATCCACGCTCACTTTTCGGGCTGCGTTTTGGATAACGATTAGGTGGTAGCGACGGCGACCCTTGGCACGCGGGGTGTGGTTCCGCAGGTCGACCGGGTGGTTTTTTCCGGTGTGCGGTGAATTCTGCACGAGATTCATCGATTCCCAGATCGTTGCCATCGTTGCTTTCGGTGGGACCGGTCGTCATGACGCTAGTTCTTTCCGTGCAATGTGTTTACGTCGTATCGTTGCGTTTCGCGGAACGATCGGCGTGATTCCTGCGGGGTGTTGCTGCCGGTAGTTCGGGCATGCGTGTCAAAGATATTAAAGCCGTTCCCTGCCAGCAGACGAAGATAGTAGTCAGACGATTGGAGCCGAAACGAGGGGCTTTGAGCCTCGTACTGACCGCAGGGATGCGACAGTTTGTTTTCGAGTCTGGTCGTCGCCAGGGGGGAAGGACATTTTGGATTGCTCCAAACCGCTCGAGCCGGATGCTCAGGCGAACGGCGCGTCGTCCCGCCCCTTGCCCTGAAACAAAAACGGTGATCTTTCGATTTTCCGTGGATGTTTTGGTTTTAGTCATCCGATGAAATTCCTGTTCCCCGATCGAGATCGGGGAGTCATCAACCGCGGTTGAAAGACTGCGGATGTCGACCCCTTTTTTTCCGAGTCGTACAACCCCGACCCATACGCAGCGGTGGCTCGTGTCACGGACCCAGTGGCTAGGAGAGCCGACCATCGTCGTAGGGGTGATTATACAAGAGGCCGGACAAGCCTTTTGAATCGGCAGAGAGAATCTGATTGGAGAGCCCGCCATGAGGACGATCTTCACTACTGGCCAAGTAGCAAAGATCTGCAAAGTCGCACCCCGCACCGTTAGCAAGTGGTTCGATTCCGGTCGCTTACGCGGCTATCGAATCCCCGGCTCTCAGGACCGCCGCATACCACGCGAGCACCTGATCCGGTTTCTCAAGGAGCATGGTATGCCCTTGGGAGAACTTGAAGACGAGGCGATGGGTAAAATCCTGCTCGTCGGAGCCGACGGACAGGTTCGAGCCACGCTCGGCGACATGATGAGTGCAGACGACTATAAGATTGAGTCAGCTGTCAGCGGCTTTGAAGCCGGCATCCAAGCCGAATCACTGCATCCCGATTGCGTTGTCGTTGACTTCGCTATGGGACGCAGCGAAGCCGTCATGATAGCTCAGAACCTCCGTCGCAACGACGAGTACACCGAAACGGTACTCATCGGACTGTTGACGGACGATGACAACGCCAGCGGTTTCGACCGCACTTTGTTCAACGAAACGTTCCGCAAGCCGTTCGATGGAGCTTTGCTCGCCGAACGAATTCGGACGCTCGTGAATCGTAAGAAGCAACTCGTCTAAGAACACCGTCTAGGAACACAGCGGGACGACGCGACTCGAAAGAGACTCGTCTTACCAAGTGTTCTTATGGCGAACAGAGACAATCGAAGCCGGCCCGTTGACGAAATTCGTCGATCGGCCGGCTTTGGTCGTTTCGATCGACTGCTTGTGTCGCTTCTGCATGGCTTGTCGCAAGATCAACTGGTTAGAATCAGCCGGTTAGAATCGGGCCTCGACACAATCGACGCACCCCACTTGTCTCTTGTGTGGGTTACGGAGCCGGCTTCGCGATGTTTCAGCGCGCCCATCTTCCACCACTTTCCACCTGGGCGTTGCCGCTTGGCATGGCGGTCGTTGCGTTCGTGGCCGTCTGTTTGCAACTCGATGCGGCCGGCGACTATCCCGGTGCTTCGCAAGGCCCCGGCCTCACGCTGGACGAGTCGTTCAACGTGCAGCAGGGCGTCTATCTTGTGGAATCGACGAGAATGTACGGGCCAGGGGTGGTGCATCCCGACAGTCTGCGAGAAATCTTCGAGCATCCGGGATACCTGCCCGACCACCCGCCGTTGGGACACGTTGCGATCGGGTTATTTCACGAGTTGGCCCGTCACTTTGCGCCACCTGGCGATCATCAGACACGATTCGTCACCACCTGTGGCCGGACCGCTTCGGCGTTCGCATTCGCGCTGACGGTCTTTCTTGTCGGGCTCACTGCCACGCGCTGGTATGGTTCACTTGCCGGATTCGCTGCTGCGACATCGCTGGTGCTCATGCCACGACTGTTCGGCCACGCCCACCTGGCCTCGCTCGAAACGTGGACCGGGTTGATGTACGCGGCTAGTGTGTTGTCCATCGCGCACGCTTGGCAATCCGCAGAGCGTCCCGCTTTGCGATCGGCGATGTTTTGCGGAGTCATTTTCGGGTTGGCGTTGCTGACCAAGATTCAGGCGATCTTGTTACCGATCCCGATCGCCATTTGGGCCGTCGCACATTGGCGCAGTCGCGCCGTCTTGCCGCTACTGGTTTGGGGCGGCGTGGGGTTTGTGATTTTCTTCCTCGGTTGGCCCTGGTTGTGGTTGGACCCGGCAGGGCATTTGTCAGAGTACTTCGGCCGCACGACCGATCGCGCCGTGCTGCACGTGACATACTTTGGGGAACGGCTGGCCGATCGTGAGTTGCCGTGGCATTACCCGTGGGTCTTGTTTCTGGTCACGGTTCCGCTCGGGCTGCACCTGTTCGGCATGCTGGGAGTGTCCGGCGGGGAAGAGATGCCTGGGAAGAATCGTCGTGAGCGGTTGTTACTTGGGTGCATCGCCTTCCCACTGGTCGTGTTCTCCGTTCCGGGCGTGGCGGTCTACGATGGGGTGAGATTATTCCTCGTTGTCTTCCCTCTGTGGAGCCTGTTCATCGGCCGTGGTGTTGCACTGTTATGGCGTTGGTTGCTCGTGCGTCTGTCGCGGCGAACGGCTGTGGCTTCTCTGTCTGTGCTGCTGCTAATGCAAATGTATGGCGTTGTCGCTTACGCCCCGTGTTGGTTGAGCTACTACAACTTGGCCGTTGGCGGGTTACGGGGTGCCGACGGCTTGGGGCTGCAAACCACCTACTGGGGCGATGCCGTCACCCGCGATTTGCTGCAACAGGTTGCGTCCCGAGTCCCGGCGGGCTCGGTGATCGCCGTCTCACCGGTGCCTCATCAATTCATTCTCGACGAGATGCTGTCTCAGTCTCCGCTCTTGCGGCAGCGAGGCATCGTCTTGCAGCCGCTGACGGCCGATTGCATCAAGACAGCCAACTACGTGCTCTTCTATCAACGCACATCCGATCTGTCACCGCTGTTAATGCGTCCCCCGCCGCGAGCGAAACTGGTTGTCGAAGTTCGCCGTGAGGGAGTCCGGCTGGCCGGTTTGTATGTTCTGGACAAGCCTTGAGACGGTGCAATTTCGATGATTGGCTGCCATCCATCGGTCGGTTTCTCAGGGGGTTGTCGCTGAGATAAGGCACGACTATAGTGCAAAGGCTTTCCACTTTCGTTCACTTCTGATCTACATATTTCGATGTCCAACCTGTCCCATTTCGACGAGACCGGTGCCAGTCGCATGGTCGACGTGACTGCAAAGGCAGTGACGTTCCGTGAAGCAAGAGTGGCGGGGTTTGTCACCATGTTGCCCGAAACGCTTTCGCTGATTCGCGATCGCAAAATGACCAAGGGAGACGTCTTTGAAGTGGCGCGGCTGGCCGGCATCATGGCGACCAAACGGACCGACGAGTTGATTCCTCTCTGCCATCCGCTCGGCCTGGATTCGGCCGAAGTCAGATTCGAGTTTGTCGATGAGTGTACCGTAAGAATCGAAGCCCGCGTCGGCGTGCATGGACGCACCGGCGTGGAAATGGAAGCGATGATGGCCGTGAGTATCGCCGCGTTGACAATCTACGACATGTGCAAGGCGGTCGATCGTTCGATGACCGTCGGTCCGATTGGACTGGTCGAGAAAACGGGCGGAAAAAGCGGGCACTTTGTTCGCGAACTGGATCATTCAACTACGAAACCCACTTCATGAACAATTGGGAATCGGCGGCCTCACCAACAAATCACCACGCGAAACGGTTTGGCGAAAGTTCGACGAGATGAGCGAAAACTTGGCAGGACAAGACCTATTAGTACGTGTCGGAGAGGTCGTCGGTGATGCGCTGCTGGGAGCCGAGCGTGTTTTTATCGAAGAGCTTTCCAGTTCGCATGCCTACGTGACCGACGTGCTCGACCATGCCGCAAGGTTTCGCGGCAAACGGCTGCGACCGACGTTACTGTTGTTGTCTGCCGCAGCGACCGGAGGCATCAAGAAGGACCATGAAGTGCTCGCGGCCGTGCTGGAGATGATCCACACGGCTACTCTCGTTCACGACGACGTGCTCGACGAAGCGGAAACTCGCCGGCATGTGGCGACCGTCAATGGGCGCTGGAACAACGAGACCAGCGTGCTCTTCGGAGATTACCTGTTCACGCATGCGTTTCACCTCGCCAGCAGTCTGGAGAGCACGCTCGCGTGTCGGCTGATTGGTCGCGCGACGAACATTGTCTGTGAGGGCGAACTGACACAAATCCACGAACGGGGCAATCTCGATCTGGCTGAGCAGACCTACTTCCAAATCATCGACGGCAAGACGGCTGAGTTGTGTGCCAGCAGTTGTCATTTGGGAGCGCACTTCGCCGGTGCGGACGAAGCGGTTACGCAGTCGCTCGAATCGTACGGGCGGTCGCTGGGAGTCGCGTTTCAGATCGCCGATGACATGCTCGACATCGCGGGGAGCGAACAGGAAACTGGTAAATCACTCGGCAGCGATTTCCGCAAGCAGAAACTCACACTGCCACTGATCCACTTATTACGCACCAGCAACGCGCAAACAGCCAGCCGGGTGCGGGAATTGTTTTCCGAACCCAATGCGGCAAGCTGGGCGGAACTCGCACAGTTACTGGAAGACAGCAACTCGATGGAATACGCGCGTCGTCGTGCGGAAGAGTACACCGCTCGTGCGCGAGCCGAACTTGAATCTCTCGAAGATTCCACAGCGAAACAGTTGCTGGAAGAAATCACCGAATTCGTCGCCGACCGCTCGTTCTGAACCTACACAGTGGCTTTACTGTTGCTGAACTTTGCGATCGTATCCAGCAAGTGCTGGCGGTCGATCGGCTTGGCGGCGTAGTCGTCGGCACCGAGACATTTCTCGCGATCGCCGCTCATCGCCTGAGCCGTCAATGCGATGATGGGTCGGTCGTATCCTTGGGCGCGCAAGCGCCGCATCGGTTGGCACCTCAACAACCAAAAAAGGAAATCTCGCCGGAAACACTACCTCTCGTTCCTTCTTTTGGCGGGGAGGTAACACATGGCAAACGGGCTCGCGCAGCCGAAGAACTCGTTCCTTGCCGATCCGTTGGACTGGTGGTTCGATGCTTGGGGTGTGCAGTGGGGCGTCGGGGTTGGGGGATGGGAAGCGGGAGGGTGACGTTGGGTTACAGCAGCACAACCGATATCCGCTTCAGTCAGCCGAGTTGACGAATCGGTTCGCCGGCCACGATCGCGTTGGCAATGTTGGTCGGCACACGGTCTTGGCTGATCCGCACCAAGCCCCGATCAAAGAGCGTGTCCATTACTGTCGCCAGCAGGTTATCAAGCGACACCGGGTCGGACGCCGGTCGACTCGCGAGCCGATCCGACTCGCCGATCACTTGGCCCATTTGCAGACCGCCTCCAGCAAGTGCCAGCGTACACAAGTTGCCCCAATGGTCACGCCCCCCCCTACTGTTGATTCGCGGCGTTCGGCCGAATTCGCCAGTCAAGATAAAAAGTACTTTCTCGCTCAACCCACGATCTTCCAAATCTTCCAGGAAAGCGCTAACAGCATGATCGACGGCCGCGCCTTGCACCGGCAGCATGATCGGTACGCTGTGCTTGGGGCCGTGCCAATCCCAGTTGTTGCTCGTGACCGTTACATAGCCGCACCCAGCTTCGACCAGTCGCCGAGCCAGCAACAACTGCTTCCCTAATGCGATCGGTTGAGAATTGGCGATGTAGCTTGCGCTTGCTGCGGTTGCCTTGCTGAATCGGATGTGCCCTGTGTCGTACCGGGCAATGGTCTGTGGATCTTCTTGTGAAACGTCGAAAGCGTCGCTCACCCCACCCAGCAACACGTCGAAGGCCTGTTGTTGGAATCGGCCGACACCGTCGATCGTACCATTCTCACCAAGACGTCGTTTGATCCGATCCAACCCGCTTAGAAGAACTCGACGGTCGCCAAATCGACTCTGAGGCAACTGCAGCTTCATGTCGTCCAGCAACTGGCTTCCGACGCTGGGATCGAATGCACGGTAGTGCGCGGGCAATGTCCCGACACCCGTCACACGTTTCGTGGGATCGTATTCCAGCCCTTTGTATTCAGGGCCTGCCGCCAATGGTGGCACAACGACGTTTGAAGGGACGCCTGTTTGTGGATGTGAAGTCCCCACGACGCGAGCATACAACGAACTCATGGCCGCTTTCGTGATGTTGCCTCCGGATGCAACCAATTCGGCAGCCGGGCCGTGACTCGACACGTTGTGGGCAAACGATCGCACGAATGCCATCCGGTTGGCGAGCTTGGCCAGTTTGGGAAACTGGGCACCGATCGTCACACCGGGGATGCTCGTCTTCACTTCACCGTTGATCGAACGATACTCGACAGGGGCCGTCATCTTGGGATCGAAGGTCTCGATGTGAGTCGGCCCCCCCTGCAGGTTGAGCATGACGATGGCCTTATCCTTGACCATCCCGCCATTCGCGTGTGCTTGCGCTGCCAACAGTTGGGGTAACGACAAGCCGCCCAACCCGAGCGTTCCGATCCGTAGCAGCTCCCGTCGATTGACGCCTCGCTTCGCAGACTCATAAATCGTCAACATTGCGATTTCTCCCTCGCGAGATGTCACGGCGATCAAGTACTTAGCCAACGCTCTCCGACGGGATCAGTTCCAACCGTCCGTGCGGGCAGCAGACTTGGATGATATCCTCTGACAGCATTTTGTTCCAAGATCTGATATGGATTTCTTTCATTTTAGATCACGCCTTACAAGCAACAACACATCTCGATTTCCATCCCGTTCGTTGAATCGCCACGTGCGTCGAGGAGGCCTTTGGTGCTCTTCAATGCCCCTACGCCACCGGCAACCACCCATCCCGCACCTTGCGAACGAACTGGCATCACACACCCTCCGGCCACAACCACGCCCGCACGACGTCCACCACAGCCTGTAGGCGTTCATCAGAGATGCGCTCGCGGTAGACGGCAGCCATCGAGTTGTCGGCGTGACCCATGATCGCGTTGACGGCGACCTGATCTGCCGATTCACCAGCAATTGTCTCGAAGGTGTGGCGCAGGGCATAGAAGTTCAGGCCGGGACGTTTCAATTCCAGCTTCTTCAGAAGCTTGCCGAACTCAAGACACACACTGTCGGCCCACGATTGCTTGGCGGCATTGCTGACCCGAACCCAACGCTGCCCGAACCGCGTAACGAACACCAAGTTGTCGTCGGCTTCATCGTTCGGAGAAGGTCGTGCGTTGATCGCCTCTTCCAAGCTGGCCACCGTCTCGGGCCACAGCGGGACTCGCCGTTCAATTGCCGTCTTGGGGCGAGGGAAGTCAATCCAGCCGCCCTTCAGGTCGACCGAGTCTTGTGGAAGTGTGGCGCAGTCGTGCTGCCCAAATCCGCAGTTCATTTCTAGGAGTGTCATCGCGTGCAAGGGCTGCTTGGCGGAGTCAAGAATCGACCGGATCTCGTCGGCCTCAAGCATCCGCTTGCCGTTCTTCTTGCGAGCCTGTCGAAGGACTTTCTTCGACGGTGCCTTGAAGGCCGGTCCAAACTGAATCGGCTTGCTGACAATCGCGAAGTCGGTGGCGTACTTGAACACCATGCGTGACAGCCGAACGTCTTTGCCCAGTGAGACCGGACCACGGCCTACCGCCAACGTGACACGAAACGTAGAGAAGTCTTCAGCGCCCAAGTCCTCAACAAGGCGGTTGGGGCCGAACTGCGAGACGATCTTCTCGCATACCCCGTGGTATTCTTGGAATGTCGGTATCTTGATTTCGTGGGTGTCAACGAGGTGTCTCTTGGCCGTCAAGAACCGGTTGCACAGATCGCGAACAGTCAATCCCTCTCCGGTGTCACGCGGTGTACGGCCAGCGTGCAGGTCTTCGCGTTGCTTGCTGTAGAGGTCGACGGCATCCTGTGCCGACCGCCCCACGTCATCGACAGGGACTATCTTGCCGCCCTTCTTGTGGCCCCACCGCCCGAAGTAGTGCAGCTTTCCGAGAATCTTCTTGGCCCAGCGGCCCGATGCATGGGCGAAGAGAGGGTAGTCGGGATACGGCTTTGGAGGCTTGTCTGATTGCCGTGATTTGCTAGACTTCTGCATTGGCATCACCTTCCATTTCAAGCGTTTAAGGTGGTGTCAATTCTGTAAGCCGAACGCCACCGGGAGTCCACGCAGGTGTTACCAGGATACAGGAATAATCTCAATCAGTCCACAAGATCTTGAAAACAAGTGTTTTTTGCCTGGTAGTGTAACGGTAGCACGAGTGACTCTGACTCACTTAGTCTAGGTTCAAATCCTAGCCGGGCAACTTCCGCGTAACCCTTTGCTGATCCAGTGGTTTCGGGTACCTGTCGGAAATCGGCAGCGCAGCAAACCCATGTGACTACGGAATTCGATTCCGTAGTCGGACTTACTCTTAAAGTCGTTGAGGAGCTGCCACGATTACCGAAATATTGCCGTCACAAGGGAACCGGACAGGCCTACGTCACGCTGAAAGGACGGGAAGTCTATCTGGGCTGCTACAACTCGCCGAAAAGCCGAGAGAGGTATGATCGCCTCATTCTCGAATGGCGGCAGGAGCACGATCACACCGAGTGCTATTCGCTGACGGTTGGGCAACTCTGCATGGAATTTCTGGGATTTGCTGCGGAATATTACCGCAGCGAAGACGGAGAGCCAACGACGGAATTGCAGGGCTTTCGCTATTCCCTCAAACCTCTGTGCGAGATGTACCGGACCGTTTCGGTCAGTGAATTCGGGCCACGAAAGCTTGATGCCGTACGAGATGGCTTGATCAAACGCGGGCTGGCCAGGTCAACGATCAATCAAACGGTTGGCAGAATCAAACGTGTTTTCCGCTGGGGAGTTTCTCGCGAGCTCGTTCGTTCTGAGATTCTCGCAAGCCTCTCCGCACTTGATGGCTTGAAGGCCGGTCGTTCGCGTGCTGTAGAACCTCCGCCGGTAGAGCCGGTGCTCGAAGAGCACGTTGAGGCCATTAGTCCGTTCGTTACGACCCAGTGTGGGCAATGGTCCGCCTGCAATGGTTGACGGGAATGCGTCCTTGTGAGGTCCGAATCATCCGGAGCGGTGACATCGACCGAGATGGCCAAGCTTGGGAATTCGTCCCACGGAAACACAAGACGCAGCACCGTGGGCGGCAGCGCCGGATATATCTTGGACCACAATCTCAATTAGTGCTTCGACCTTTCTTGGTCGCTGATCCCGATCGATATCTCTTCCGCCCGATCGACGGACTAATGCAATTCGTTCGGCGAAATTACCGGGAGGACTCCGCCGTAACCGTTCGCAATGCCAGAGACGAAAACACGCCTTACACTCATCACGGATATGACGCGAGCATTCGTCGAGCT